>Ga0209379_10000694_pt1 | contig 25404 bp, 22 predicted proteins | sample tdDd001_FD_187124 | JGI IMG/M metagenome (GOLD analysis project Ga0209379, IMG submission 187124) | Marine sediment microbial communities from the Atlantic coast under amendment with organic carbon and nitrate - tdDd00.1 (SPAdes)... | ecosystem: Environmental > Aquatic > Marine > Coastal >...
CCATGGAAGTATGCATTCAAACCGGGAAATTGGTTTACAAGTATGGAGTTTTACTTACAAAAGAGAGCTTTTATTTACAAAGAGGGACTCTTGCATTACAAACGGGAAATTTGAAATTCAATTTTCCTTTATGCTCTTATCCTAAATTAACTATTATTCTTTTACAATAAATTGTTATCGTAAAACGATAAAATATAATCTTTTTAATCAAATGTTAAGATTTGTATCTTACATTCTGAAGTCAATTGGATTTATAGGGTGTATGTCCATTAAGGACATGGTATAATGTAAGACTAATGGAGGTTTTATGAGAAAAAGAGTTTTTGAGTATGATATTATTCGTACAATTGCAACTTATTCTGTTGTTTTTGTTCATATAAGTGCAATAGCAATTGGTCTTTATTTGCAAAACAGTTGGCAAGGTAATATGATGATATTCTTTAATAGGATGCTGAAGTTTACTACACCGATATTTATTTTTCTAGCAGGAGCATTGATTTTTGAATCTGTAAAAGCTAAACCTTTTCGATATTTTAAGTTTGTTAAAGGTAAGTTTACAAGAATTCTAGTACCTTATGTATTGGTTTCGACTATGTACTTTGTTTTGATTTCTATATTGTCGAAACAAGCGATGAATCCAGTGGCTTTAGGAAAACAGATTATTGCAGGTTCTGCTCAATATCATTTGTATTTCATACCAATTATCATTCAACTGTACCTACTAACACCTGTTTTTCTTTATTTAAAAGATAAGTTCAAGTTGAAACATTTGATGATCGTTATGACTGTGATTAGTTATTTAAGTGTGTTATTCTTAAAATTTAATTTTAGTGATAGAATTTTTATAAAATTTATCGTTCCTTATGCAATAGGCTTGTATTTTGGAAGTGATATCATGATTTGGTTAAGAAGTTTAGGAAAAAAAGTATATGCTTTACTCCTCGCGACGTTCTTAGCTGGATTTTATTATTTCTTTACATTCTCTTCTTTCTTCAAAATACAAGAGTATAGTGTGCTAGAGAAATTTAGAGATACTGGTTGGTTTTTTTATTGCATAATGTCGATTTTCTTGCTGATGTTTATTGCTATGAAATTAGTTGAAATTGAACCAGTGAAGAAACTGTCAGGAATTTGTTCTAAAATATCTTACTATATCTATTTGTTACATCCATTGTTTATTTATTTGGTCGAAAAACTTCTCGATCGTTTGGGTGTGGTATCTGTCAGCTTGAGATTTTTACTTACATTGATTATTGTGATAGTTGTCAGTACTGCTGTGGCTTATTTAATCAAAGGAATTGGATGGAAGAAGAAATATAATATGTTAAATCGAGTTCAAAAGGTAGCTTTGATATGTATCGTTCTTATATTAGGTGGGTCGTCGATTGTGTATGCCTATGGTGAGTTGATGGATAGAGGTTATGTATCGTCAGTTGATAGTGTGATTAATACTCAACGTGTCAAGAAGATTGCAGAGAGCCACGACAAAAGTAGTCAATTGTATGAGAATGAAAAATTTGGATTCACATATAGTTATACAGGCTTTGAAGTGGATGATAGCAATGAGGTGATTAAAACCAGTTTTTACAATGATGATACAGTTGTAGATGTATATTATGAAAATCTAATTGGTACCATTCATAGTTCAATGCCATTTACCATATATGGTAACCGTTCTATTGTAGATGGTAAATATGTTGAGGTGAGTAATGATACATGGTTAAAACATGGAGAGTATCAAGTTCATTTGTTAGAATGGGAAAGAGATGCATTAAAACATGTGAAGGATGATAAAACTCATTATGTTTCTATAGATGTTATAAAAAATGATATGGAAATTTATAATGTTATGGTTAAATCTTCAGAGTCGATAGATGCTCTATCTTATCTTGGTAGACTTAAAATTATAGAAATTGATGAAAGTGCAGTTGTAAAGCAAAAACAGTTTCATCGAATGGAAAATAGTTATTGGAATGAAATGACTAAAAATTATTTTAATGAAGCATTCATTGAATCGAAGACATTAACATGGGGAATTTTTGAACCTTCTACGATTAGAGGCTTGGAGCCTTTGAATGAATTTGAAGAAACGATTAATTATGATTTTAACTACTTGCTACAGTACTATAACTTGAACTCGTATATATCGGATGACAATATTCAATCGATATATGACCAAGGCAAAGTTTTAGAATTTACTTTGCAAACTAGTGTGTATGGTGAATACAATCAAGATGCTACTTTAGATGTTCTTAATGGTATTTATGATGAAGATCTTGATAGGATTGTAGATCACGTAAGTCGTATTGATGGACCGGTTCTTTTCAGGTTAAATAATGAAATGAATGGTGACTGGTGTTTCTATAATGCTTTTTGGTATCAGAAGGATACTGAACTTTACAAAGAATTGTGGACGTATATTTATAGGAAATTTGAAGAAGCCTCTGCGGATAATATTATTTGGGTGTTCAATCCTAATGAATCAAGTTTTCCAGGTTTTAAGTGGAATCACTATTCAAATTATTTTCCAGGGGAAAAATATGTAGATATAATTGGTGTAACTGGTTATAATACGGGTAATTACTATGAAGGTGAGATTTGGAGAGGTTTCGAAGAAATCTATGATGAATTTATGCCAGAGTATGAATTTGTTTTTAATGATTATCCAATGATGATTACCGAATTTGGATCAAGTAGTATCGGTGGAGATAAAGCATTGTGGCTGGATGAGATGTTTGATGTAATCAACAAATATGATTTGAAAGCTGCTATCTATTGGAACAGTATCGATTACACGCCAGAGAAAGAAAAAGCTAGGATTTATAAATTTGATGATGATCCGATCATGGTGGAAGTATTTAAAAGACGCTTAAATGCTCAGTAACACGAAATATTAGAAGTTTATAAATTAAATTGTTTGAATACCCATGATATGTTAAAATAATGAAGTATTCAATTGCTATAATAAGAATTTTAAATACATCAGGAGGAGTTAGATGAATAACAGAGTAAAAAATATTGTAATCGTGATTGCGATTACAGCATTTGCTTTGATTGCTTTTCAAAATCTTAGACCAGTTGAACAGTCGCCGTTTACTTATGATGAGGTTGTTCGACAAATAGAAGCTGAAAATGTTACAACTATGCAAATAACTGAAGAAGGTTATGCGAGTGGTATCTTAAAAGATGGTAGAACATTTGAAGTTTATATTCCTAAGGAACATGAGGGGGAATTATCAAAATTAAATCATGAACTTATTGCAAAAGATGAAGATTTCGAGCTGAATGGTTTGCCAGTATCGCCATTATCGGGTTTTGTGAATATATTCTTGTATTTAATTGTATTTGCTGTAATTATCGTTGTGTGGATGCTGTTTATGCAAAACTCGCAAGGTGGCGGCAACAAGGTGATGTCATTTGGTAAAAGTAAAGCAAAACTGGTTAAGCCAGAGGAAACTCAAAAAATTGGCTTTGATGAAGTTGCAGGTTTAACTGAAGAAAAAGAAGAGATGGAAGAGGTCGTTGAGTACCTTAAAAATCCAAAGAAATTTATTGAAATAGGTGCAAGAATACCTACTGGTATCTTAATGGTAGGACCTCCGGGAACAGGTAAAACGTATTTATCTCGTGCTGTTGCTGGTGAAGCTAATGTACCTTTCTATAACATGAGTGGTTCTGATTTTGTTGAGATGTTTGTTGGTGTTGGTGCTTCAAGAGTAAGAGACTTATTTGAAACTGCTAAAAAGAACGCGCCTTGTATCATTTTCATAGATGAAATTGATGCTGTTGGTAGAAAACGTGGTGCTGGTTTAGGCGGTGGCCATGATGAAAGAGAGCAAACATTAAATCAATTATTAATTGAGATGGATGGTTTCAGTGTTAACGAAGGTGTTATTGTTATTGCTGCAACAAATAGACCAGATATTTTAGATCCAGCTTTATTAAGAGCAGGTCGTTTTGATAGAGAAATCACAATTGGTAGACCAGATGTTAATGAACGTGCTGATATCTTGAAGGTTCATACAAGAAACAAACCTTTAGCTGAAGATGTAGATTTAAGTGTTATTGCTAAAGGCACAACAGGATTTACGCCTGCTGATCTTGAAAACTTAATGAACGAATCAGCTTTACTGACTGGTAGAAAAAAAGAACGTACAATTCGAATGGAAACTATCGAAGAAGCTAAAATAAAAGTTCTAATCGGTGTTGAGAAGAAAAGTAGAGTTGTTTCTGATAAAGAAAAGAATTTGACAGCTTATCATGAAGGTGGACATGCTTTATTAGCTTATCTATTACCAGAGACAGATCCTGTTCATCAAGTAACGATTATTCCAAGAGGTAGAGCTGGAGGTTTTACACTTCAATTACCTGAAGATGACGGTCAATTTAGAACTAAAAAGACGATGTATCATGATATTATCATCAGTTTAGGTGGTCGTGTGGCTGAGAAACTTATTTTGGATGATGTTTCAACAGGTGCAAGTGGTGACTTAAAGCGTGTTTCTCAAATTGCTAGAGCAATGGTTGAAAAGTTTGCATTTAGTGAGAATTTGGCATCGATGGCATTTGATACAAATGATGAAGTTTTCTTAGGTCGTGATATGACTTCGAGACAACATTATTCAGAGCATGTAGCTGCTGAAATTGATAGAGAAGTTAGAAAGTTAGTTGATGAAGCGTATAATGAATCAGAATCTTTATTAACTGATAATATTGATAAACTTCATGATATTGCAAAAGCACTTCTTGAATATGAGACGCTTGATGCTAAAGACTTTACAACACTTCTTGAAGATGGTTATGATGCTTTAGTTGAAAGAAGAGCTCATTTAGAAGAAAAACTTGAAGAAGAAAAGAAACTTCAAGCTGAACGTGCACAAAAAGAAAAAGAAGCAATGGAAAAGATGTTACAGGAAAAGAAACCTGAAGAGCACATCGAAAAAGAATTAGAAGATATTTTAAATAATTAAACTTGGTCTAGGCTTATGCCTAGACTTATTTTTTAAAATGGGGAATGTATGCTGAGATTATACGAAGTTTTAAAAACTAAAATGGTTCCTTTATTGGGTGTGTTTCTACTGTTTGTGTTGTTGGTGTTACCGATGACCAATGATTATTTAAATGATATGCAAACACCTGACCCTATGTTTTCATATGGACGAGAAGACATTATTAAAATTGCTGATGATTTAGGAGAAGAGGGAAGAAGTCATTATATCTATTCTAGAATTTTTATGGATATATTATGGCCTGTTGTATATGCGTGTACCTCTTATATGTTGTTAAGTATAGCATTTAAAGGTACTAGGATGATGGGCGTAATTGTGCTTCCTTTTGTTGGTATGTTGTTAGATTTTTTAGAGAACATTACTATGATGCATCAAATGTATGCTTATCCTAATCTTAATAGTACGATGATTAATATAGGTAGTATTTTTACAAGTATGAAGTGGATTGTTCTAGCGAGTATTGGAGTTTTTATTGTAACAGGTATAGTATTTAGTCTATATGGCTATATAAATAGAGTGAAATAAACTATAATGAGTTAGAATTTATCTAACTCATTTGTTGTTTTTGTACAATCATAGATATGAGATTTGTAATCAGAAAGCCTTGTTTTATAGTTGGTTTGGCTTTATGATAATCAAGTAAAGGAGGCATTATGAGAGAAATTTCTGTAGAAACCATAATTGAACATATAAAAGAGATGTGTATGGAAGCTAACTTTGTATTATGTGATGATATTAAAGAAGCGTTGGATGAATATAAGGAACAAGAGGTTTCAGAAACAGGAAAGAACATTCTTTTTGATATCATTAAGAATGCTGAAATTGCTGAAACTGATAGAGTACCGATGTGTCAAGACACTGGAATGGCTGTTGTTTTTGTAGAACTTGGACAAGAAGTTATAATTAAAGATGGCCTTTTAGAAGATGCTATTAATGAGGGAATCCGAAGAGGCTATGCTGAAGGATATCTTAGAAAATCTGTTGTTAACGATCCTTTATTAAGGGTGAATACAAAAGATAATACCCCTGGAGTGATTCACTATGAAATTGTCCCTGGAGATCAAATAAAATTAACGGTTGCACCAAAAGGTTTTGGTAGCGAGAATATGAGTCGAATGAAAATGCTTAAACCTTCCGATGGTGTTGAAGGTGTTAAAGAGTTTGTCTTGGAAACTGTTTCGCTAGCTGGGCCGAATCCATGTCCGCCGATAATTGTTGGTGTTGGTATAGGTGGTACAATTGAAAAAGCTGCGCTTATAGCTAAAAAAAGCTTAATGAGAGATATAAAATCGTCAAATTCCTTGGATCATATCGCTGAACTAGAAAAAGAACTTTTAGAAGGCATAAATAAACTTGGTATTGGTCCTCAAGGACTAGGTGGGTTAACAACTTCGCTTGGTGTGAATGTTGAGGTATATCCAACTCATATTGCTGGACTACCAGTGGTTGTTAACATAAATTGTCATGCTACTAGGCATATGACAAGAGTGGTTTAGGAGGCTATGATGAAGAAAAAAATAATGTTGCCTCTAACGAAAGAAAAAGTTAAGGACTTAAAATCTGGGGATCAGGTTTTACTGTCAGGTATTATATATACAGGTCGTGATGCTGCTCATAAACGTTTGGTAGAAGCTGTTGATAATGATGAAGTACCATTTGATTTAAAAGATGCGGTTATTTATTATGTTGGACCAGCACCAGCAAGTCCAGGTGCAGTTATTGGCTCATGTGGACCGACGACTAGTTATAGAATGGATGATTTGACTGTGCCTCTCTTAGAAAAGGGCCTATCAGGTATGATAGGAAAAGGGCAAAGAAATCAAACTGTAATAGATGCTATGGTTAAATATGGTGCAGTATATTTTGCAGCTATTGGTGGTGCAGGTGCTTTGATTGCAAGCTCTATAAAGTCTGTAGAAATAATCGCTTATGAAGATTTGGGTACAGAAGCTGTAAGAAAATTAGAAGTAGAAGACTTTCCTTGTGTTGTTGTAATAGATGCTGAAGGAAATAATATGTATGATATTGAAAGAAAAAAATATGAGAGGTCATAATGGATTATAATAAATTAGCATTAGAAATGCATAAAAAGTATCAAGGGAAGATTACTGTAGAATCTAAGGTAGAAGTTGCTACAAAAGATGATTTATCAACAGCATATACGCCAGGTGTAGCTGAACCTTGTAGAGAAATTCACAGAGACAAAGAATTGGTTTATGATTATACGTCAAAAGGCAATATGGTTGCTGTTGTATCAGATGGTACTGCAGTGCTTGGTTTAGGTGATATTGGACCAGAGGCTTCATTACCTGTTATGGAAGGTAAAGCGGTACTTTTTAAGAAGTTTGGTAATGTCGATGCATTTCCTATATGCCTAGATACAAAAGATGTCGATGAAATTGTTAGAACTGTTCAGTTAATGGCGCCTTCATTTGGTGGAGTTAATTTAGAAGATATTGCTGCACCTAGATGTTTTGAAATAGAAAAAAAATTAAAAGAAGTATTAGATATCCCTGTTTTTCATGATGACCAACATGGTACTGCTATTGTAACTCTTGCTGGCATTATTAATGGTCTTAAACTAGCAGGGAAGAAGATTTCTGATGTTGAAGTTGTAATTAATGGTGCGGGATCAGCAGGTATTGCAATTGCAAAACTTTTATTAAGTGTTGGTGTGAAAGATATTGTTTTATGTGATAGAAAAGGTGCGCTTTATGAAGGTATGCCAAATATCAATGAAGCAAAAGAGACAATGACTAAGATAACAAATAGAAGTATTCAGAAAGGCACATTGGCTGAGATCATAAAAGGGAAAGATATTTTTATTGGCGTATCTGCTCCTAATATGGTGACTTCAGATATGGTTGCATCAATGAATGAAAACTCTATTGTTTTTGCGATGGCGAATCCGATTCCAGAAATTATGCCTGAGGAAGCTAAAAAAGGTGGGGCTTTTATTATCGGGACAGGAAGATCTGATTTTCCTAACCAAGTGAATAATGTTCTTGCTTTTCCTGGGATATTTAGAGGGGCATTGGATGTACGCGCTAGTGATATTAATGAGGAAATGAAGTTGGCAGCTGCCTATGCTATTGCAGGTACTTTATCTGATGATGAATTATCTTTTGACAATATTATTCCAAAGGCTTTTGACTTACGTGTAGGTGAACGTGTTGCAAGTGCAGTTGCAGAAGCGGCTGTAAAATCTGGTGTTGCAAGGAAATAATGCAGTGTATACTTCGTAAATTATAATTTTCTGAAAATGGTTGCTAACATGAGGCAATTGTGATAAAATTAACATAGTGAAAATTTAATAAGCCTTGCTATTTAATGTGATAGAACAACCTTTTATCATAACCATGAATAGGTGACGGCCCTGATATGAGAACTGCGGTTTTCGTGTTTAAGGTCGTCTTTTTTATTGTTACAATTCCAATAAATGTTCTTTCGTACTATACAAAACATATTGTTTGGTGGTTAGATATTCACTATGAAGTAACCAAATATAGAAAGGGGTAGGTTATGGTTTTTGACGCAGCAAAATGGATAATGAATCCATTTGTACTCATGTTTGTTGCTGTTTTCACGGGTATGATATTCGGGAAAATAAAGTTTGGTAAATTTAGTTTTGGCGTATCGGGAACATTATTTACAGGACTATTGATTGGATGGCTCGTTGTAAGATTTGCAAATGGATTTGGTGAAGGAGATCCGAAATTTTCAGCGGCTCAAAGTTTTTTAGGTAAAGGTATTATACCAAAAGATTTCTTCTATTTATTTTTAATACTGTTTGTTGCTACAGTAGGTCTATTGGCAGCAAAAGATATTGGTGCAGTATTAAAAAAATATGGTGGAAAGTTTGTGGCTTTAGGAATAATTATTACATTATTTGGTGCAGCTGCAACATATGGTATGACGATCTTAACGACTAAGGTATTTGAGAGTGATTCAACACCTTATGAAGTCTCAGGTGTGTATACGGGAGCTTTGACAAGCTCACCTGGTTTAGCTGCTGCTACTGAAACAGCTACAAAACATGCTGAAAAAGTTGTAACAAATTATCCGACTATGGATTTAGAAGAAAAAGAAAAAGTTTTAGACATGATTGATGAAAATCTTCAGGCAGCTGATTACCCAGAGTTAACAGAGGACCTTAAGCAGAAATTCATCCAAAATGCAGAAGCGGGTATAGGTGTAGGCCATGCAATAGGTTATCCGTTTGGTGTTATCGTTGTAATTATTGCTGTTAACTTTTTCCCTAAGATCTTTAGAATGGATTTAAATAAAGAAAAAGAACAATTTAATAAAGAAATGGAAGAAGCGAGAAATGCAGCTGGTGGAAGAGATATCCCTGAAGTGGATTTCGATTTGATTGGTTTGTGTCTGGCGATGCTAGTAGGTTATACCATTGGTAAAATAGGCATAGACTTAAATTTTGTTGGTATTGATCAGGTATTTTCACTAGGATCTACAGGTGGTGTACTAATAGGTTCATTACTTCTTGGATATATTGGTAAGATAGGTCCTGTTAGTTTTAGAATGAACTCAAAAATACTTGGTATTGTTAGACAGTTGTCATTAGCATTTTTCTTAGCAATTGTTGGTTTGAGATATGGTTTTAGCGTATTTGATTCATTAGCAGGGTCTGGTATAACGTTAGCAATTGTAGGTTTGGTAGTAGGTTTAGTTGCAATGCTTATCGGTTTCTTTGTTGGTAGATATGTATTCAAAATCAACTGGATTATGCTTTCAGGAGCTATTTGTGGTGGTATGACATCAACACCTGGTTTAGGTGCAGCAGTAGATGCAATCGGTACAGATGATCCTGCAGCAGGATATGGTGCGACTTATCCGTTTGCTTTAATTGGAATGGTATTTTTCACAATAATTCTTCATGGTTTACCGACATAGTGTTCTTGATATATCACTGAAACTTTGTTAAAATAAAATGAAAAGACAGGTGATGATATGAAGGATAAAGTATTCGTTACAGGATATGCAAAATTACCACAAGGAATCACAGCAAGTGAGATGTATCATGTTATTTGCTTAGGCTTACTAGTAGAAAGAGATACAGGCATTATAGTAGATGCAGAGTGTTCCTTGGTAACGAGTTTGGCTAAACGTGTATTTCATGATTTGGTAGTTAATAAGGATATAAAAAAAATTAATGACATTGAAAAAGAGTTTTGTAGAGTATATTATGGTTCAGCCAAAAAAGCTTTGATATCATCTCTAAGGACGTGTCATGAAAAGTATATACAAATTTAGTATTTAACTGTGTGACTATTTGGGTAAGATAACCTCTTACCTATCCCGTGATCATGTGGCGTTAGATATAAACTAAGGTTTATTTCTAACGCTTTTTTTTTCGGGCAAAAAGGAGGATATGATGAATAGAATTCGTATGAAAGCATTAGAAGAAAAGGTGATGACTGCCGAGTCTGCATCTAAGTTAATTAAAGACGGAATGACTGTAGCAACGAGTGGATTTACACCATCTGGTTATCCAAAATCTGTACCTTTGGCACTTGCAAAACGTGCAGAAGATGGTGAAAAGATTGGTGTAACACTAATAACTGGTGCTTCGGTAGGTGATGAGTTAGATGGTGCGTGGGCGAGAGCAGGAATATTAAAGAGAAGATTTCCATACCAAACTAATCCATCATCTCGTAATGGTATTAATGATGGTAGTGTATCTTATCAAGATATGCATTTAAGTCATGTGCCACAATTTATTGAATATGGTTTTTTAGGTAATATTGATGTTGCGATAATTGAAGCTTTAGCAATTACAGAAGAAGGTGGCATTATCCCTACTACATCAGTAGGTATATCACCACAAGCTGTTTCTGAAGCTGATGTTGTTATAGTAGAGATTAATACATCTCAATCAATGGCGTTAGAAGGTGTTCATGATATTTATAAGACAAAGAAACCGCCATTCAGAGAACCGATTCCGATTACACATGCTGGTGAAAGAGTTGGTACAACGTTCATTCCGTGTGATCCTAATAAAATAGGGGCAATTGTTTACAGTGATATTACTGATAAAGTCAGACCGTTGGGTAGTATAGATGAAGACTCAAAAAAGATTTCTGGTCATATCATTAAGTTTCTTGAAAATGAAGTAAAGGAGGGAAGATTACCAAAGAACTTGTTACCACTTCAATCAGGAGTTGGTTCAGTTGCAAATGCAGTTCTTGGAGGTTTGTTAGACTCAGACTTTGAAGATCTAACATGTTATACAGAAGTTATTCAAGATTCGATGTTTGACTTAATCGATGCTGGGAAAGTAAAAATGGCATCAGGTACATCTTTTACACCTTCAGAAGAAGGTTTAGTTAGACTAAATGAGAACATGGAGCATTATGCAAAACACTGTGTTTTAAGACCAATGGAAATTTCTAATCATCCTGAAGTTGCAAGACGTTTAGGTGTTATTGCAATGAATACTGCAATTGAGTTTGATATTTACGGTCATGTTAATTCTACCAATATTATGGGTTCAAGAATGATGAATGGTCTAGGTGGCTCTGGTGATTTCACTAGAAATGCTTATATATCAATGTTTACAACAGTTTCTACAGCTAAAAATGGTGATATTTCTTCGATTGTTCCATTTGTTTCGCATGTTGATCATACGGAACATGATGTTGAAGTATTTGTTACAGAGCAAGGACTTGCAGATGTTCGTGGGTTATCACCTAGAGAACGTGCAAGAGCAATTATTGAAAATTGTGCTCACCCTGATTATAAAGAGATGCTATTAGATTATTTAAATCGAGCAGAACAGGGTAAGTATAGTCATGAACCTCATCTAATGGATGAATCACATTCTTGGCATCATCGCTTTTTGGTAAATGGGACTATGAAGAAGAAATAGGAAAACGTATACAATTATGAAATAGAGCTAAAGTATACAATTATACTTACTACAAAAGTATGAAAAATCAAGGGAATTGTGATATCCTATAGGGGATGTATTAGGTGCAAAACTGGGTAACTTGACGTACCCAGAACAATAAAAGGGAGGCACTCAATGTTTGAAAAGGGAAAAATGGATCAAGTTAAAGAGGGGCTTGATAAATTTAATGAAAAAACAACGAGCATGTTAGCAAAGCGTCCAGAGAGACAAGAGACTTTCTACTCTGGATCTGGTGATGAAGTACAGAGACTTTATTCGCCTGTAGATATTGAAGGAGTTGAGTATGGTGACATAGGTTTTCCAGGTGAATACCCATACACACGTGGTGTACAACCAACAATGTACAGAGGTCGTTTATGGACAATGAGAATGTACGCTGGTTTTGCAACTGCTGAAGAATCAAACAAGCGTTATAAGTACCTTGTTGAGCAAGGTTCGGGTGGATTATCAGTAGCGTTTGACTTACCAACACAAATCGGTTATGACTCAGATCATGAATTAGCAGAAGGTGAAGTTGGAAAAGTGGGTGTAGCAATTGACTCATTAGCAGATATGGAAATCTTATTTGATGGTATTCCACTAGATAAAGTTTCTACTTCAATGACAATTAATGCTCCTGCATCAGTGCTTCTAGCAATGTATATTGCTGTAGCAGAAAAGCAAGGTGTAAGCTCAGATAAATTAAGAGGTACAATCCAAAACGATATCTTAAAAGAGTATATCGCAAGAGGTACGTATATCTTCCCAACTGAGCCATCAATGAGATTAATAACAGACATTTTCGAGTACTGTTCTAAGGATGTTCCGCTTTGGAATACTATCAGTATCTCGGGTTACCATATTAGAGAAGCAGGTTCAACTGCAGCTCAAGAAGTTGGTTTTACTTTAGCAGATGGTATTGCTTATGTTGAAGCTGCAGTAAAAGCAGGTCTAGATGTAGATACATTTGCTCCAAGATTATCATTCTTCTTTAATGCGCATAACGACTTATTAGAAGAAGTTTCTAAATACAGAGCGGCAAGAACGTTATGGGCTAAGATTATGAAAGAAAGATTTGGTGCTAAGAATCCTAAGTCTATGGCGCTTAAGTTCCATACTCAAACAGGTGGTTCTACTTTAACAGCACAACAACCAGAAAACAATATTGTTCGTGTTGCTATTCAAACTTTAGCTGCTGTATTAGGTGGCACTCAATCACTTCATACAAACTCAAAGGATGAGGCTTTAGCACTTCCAACTGAAGATTCAGTAAGAGTGGCTTTAAGAACACAACAAGTTGTTGCTTATGAATCAGGTGTTACAAATACTGTTGATCCATTAGCTGGTTCATACTTTATTGAATCAAAGACACAAGAAATTATGGATAAAGCAATGGAGTATATTACTAAGATTGATGATCTTGGTGGTGCACCAAAGGCAATTGATAATGGTTATATCCAACAAGAAATTATGGATGCAGCATACTACTATCAAAAAGAAGTAGAAACTGGTGAAAGAATTGTTGTTGGTATGAATAAGTTCCAAATCGAAGAAGAAGCTCCAAAAGATTTATTAAGAGTGGATCCTGCTGTTGGTGAAATGCAAAAGCAAAAGTTAGTTGATTTAAGAGCTAAGCGTGATAATACTGCTGTTGAAGCTAAATTAGTTGAACTTCGTACTGCATGTGAAGGTACTGACAATGTAATGCCAGTAATCGTCGAAGCTGTTAAGGCTTATGCTACATTAGGAGAAATTTGTGGCGTGATGAGAGAAGTATTTGGTGAATACCAACAATCAGTGAACTTATAAGCTGAATAGGAGGATTAAAATGGATAGACCAATTAGAGTATTAGTCGCTAAGCCGGGCTTAGATGGCCATGATAGAGGCGCAAAAGTTGTTGCTAGAGCGTTAAGAGATGCTGGTATGGAAGTTATCTATACAGGCCTTCGTCAAACTCCTGAGCAAATTGTTAATGCTGCAATTCAGGAAGATGTTGATTGTATTGCTGTAAGTATTTTATCAGGTGCTCATAACACACTTTTACCGAAGGTAGCAAAATTACTATCTGCTGAAGATGCATCAGATATCTTATTAGTAGGTGGTGGTGTTATTCCAGATAGTGATATTCCTTTCTTAAAGGAAAATGGCATTGCTGAAATCTTTACACCAGGTACACCAACAAGTGTAACAATTGATTTTATCAAGGGAAATGTAAAGCGATAACATAGAAAAGATAAGGTGATGTGTATGGATTTGGAAAAGAAACTGCTAGAGGGAAATAAACGGGCAGCAGCACGAATGATTACCCTTGTGGAAAATAGAGATCCAGCAGCTTTTGATTTATTAAAAAAACTACACAATAAGACTGGTGATGCCTATGTTATAGGCATCACAGGTCCACCAGGTGCTGGAAAGAGTACACTAACAGATAAACTAGTAAAATCATTTTTAAATGAAGGGAAAAAAGTCGGCGTGATAGCGATAGATCCAACCAGTCCTTTTACGGGTGGTGCAATTCTTGGTGATCGTGTTCGTATGGGAGACCTATCAACACATAAAGATGTTTTTATTAGAAGTATGGGTGCTCGTGGTAGCTTAGGTGGTATTTCAGAAGGTACAAGTGCAGCAATTAAAGTATTAGATGTTTATGGTGCGGATTACATAATCGTAGAAACTGTAGGCGTGGGTCAATCGGAAATTGATATTGTTAAGAATTGTGACACAACTGTTATGGTTATGGTACCTGGTCTTGGTGATGATATTCAAGCTATCAAGGCAGGAATTATGGAAATTGGTGATGTGTTTGCAATTAATAAATCGGATCGAGATGGTGCTAAGAAAACAGCAAGAGAGATTGATGCGATGTTGGATTATAATGATAGCGATTGGAGACCGCCTGTAACGATGACTGTTGCGATGAAAAATGAAGGTATTGATACACTTGTTGAGACAATCGTAGAACATCGTGAGTATATGAAATCCAATGGTTTATTTGAAACTCGAAGAATTGATAATGCTAGAAATGAAATTGTTGAACTTGTAAAGCATAAAGTTTTGTCGCATTTATTTGATAATGCCTACAACGAGCAAATGATTTGTAGATTATCAGAAAATGTTGTGAAAAGAACAACAGATCCTTACACAGCTTGTGAAGAGATCATGGTTACTATTAAAAATTAGGAGGCAGGTATGAAAGCATTAAAACTTGACCACGTAGGTATCGCAGTAAAAAATTTAGATGAAACGCTAAAATTTTATACTGATGTTTTAGGATTGGATTTAGCTGAGACTGAAATTGTGGAAGAACAAAAGGTAAAAGTTGCATTTTTGCCAATCGGTGACACTGAAGTAGAACTACTTGAATCTACATCAGAAGATGGTCCAATTGCAAGATATATTGAAAGAAGCGGTGAAGGGGTACAGCACTTAGCTTTCCGTGTTGAAAACATTGAAGAAGCTATAGCTGATATGCAATCTAAAGGTATGAGAATGATTGATGAGATGCCAAGATATGGTGCTGGTGGTGCCAAAATTGCATTCATGCATCCTAAAGATTCTTATAGAGTGTTAATAGAGCTTTGTGAAAGATAGTTAATAAAAACTTTCATTTTTAATATTGTAATTGTATAATTTTCGGTTATAATGAAAGCATCGAGTGTTTCAATCGAAAATTATGTAAATAGGAGTGAGGAGGTAGCTTAATGGCTATGAACAAACTTGATGATCTTCGCCAACGCAAGCAGAAAATTGAGCTTGGTGGAGGTGTTGATAGAATCGAAAAGCAACACGCTAAAGGCAAGTTAACAGCAAGAGAAAGAATTAACTTGTTGTTTGACGAAGGTACTTTTGTTGAGTTAGATGCTTTTGTAAAGCACCGTTGTACTAACTTTGGTATGGAAAAAGTAAATGCACCTGCTGAAGGTGTTGTAACTGGATACGGCCAAGTTGATGGTAGAGTGGTATATGCATTTTCACAGGACTTTACAGTTGTAGGTGGTTCTTTAGGTGAAATGCATGCATCTAAGATTTGTAAAGTATTAGAGTATGCTGTTAAAGTTGGTGCGCCAGTTGTTGGTTTAAATGACTCGGGTGGTGCTAGAATTCAAGAAGCTGTAGATGCATTATCTGGTTATGGAAAGATTTTCTTCAGAAATACAATTGCATCAGGTGTTATTCCACAAATCACAGCTATTATGGGACCTTGTGCAGGTGGTGCAGTTTATTCGCCAGCCTTAAATGACTTTATCTTTATGGTAGATAAAACATCTCAAATGTTTATTACAGGTCCACAGGTTATAAAAACTGTAACTGGGGAAGAAGTAACTGCAGAAGCATTAGGTGGCGCGATGACACACAATGCGACTTCAGGCGTAGCTCAATTCTATGAGCAAAATGATGAAGCTTGTATCACAGAAATTAGAAGATTATTGTCATTCTTGCCTTCTAATAATACAGAAACTGCACCAGTATTTGGTTCAGAAGATGACATGAACAGAATTATAGAAGAGTTTGATTCGATTATCCCTGATAATCCAAACAAACCTTATGATGTAAAAGATATTATTCATGCATTAGCAGATGACAGCGATTTCATGGAATACCAAGAACACTTTGCAAAGAACATTGTAACAGGATATATCCGTTTAAATGGTCAATCAGTAGGTGTTGTTGCAAACCAACCGAAATTCTTAGCTGGTTGTTTAGATATTAATGCATCAGATAAAGCTGCAAGATTTGTTAGAACTTGTGATGCTTTCAATATTCCTTTATTAAATCTTGTAGACGTTCCAGGTTTCTTACCAGGTGCTGCTCAAGAATATGGCGGTATTATCCGTCATGGTGCAAAGATGCTTTATGCATACAGTGAAGCAACTGTACCAAAAGTAACTTTAATCTTAAGAAAAGCTTACGGTGGTTCATACTTAGCTATGTGTTGTAAAGAGTTAGGTGCTGATATTGTACTAGCTTGGCCAACGGCTCAAATCGCTGTTATGGGTGCATCGGGTGCAGCTGAGATTATCTTCAGAAAAGAAATCAAAGGTGCTGACGATCCAGTAGCTGAAAGACAAAGATTAATTGATAATTACGAAGCAGAATTCTCTACACCTTATAAGGCTGCAGAGAGAGGTTTTGTAGATGATGTTATTGAACCATCGTCTTCTAGAGCAAGACTTGTAGATGCATTTAATATGCTTCAATCAAAAAGAGAAAATAGACCAGGGAAAAAGCACGGAAATATTCCACTATAAGCGAGGTGCATAGATGAAATTATATATGATGAATCTAGCGCTAGCAGCAGATGCCAAAGGTATCAATGATATCATAGAGTTGTTAAAATCAGATCCAGAAGCGATTCATGCGCTTACATCTAATGAAAAGATGACATTGGTCTTATTTGTAGCAGGTCTTGGTATGGCGATTACCTTTGCAGTTTTATTATTCTTATGGTTTGCAATCAATGTCTTATCAAAGACTATGAAAGTATTTACTAGAGAGAATAAAAGACCTGCACCTGTTCAAAAGGTAGAAACCAAAGCGGTAGAGACAATAGAAGAAACAGAAGAAGATGATGAGGAGCTTATTGCAGTAATCTCAGCAGCAGTAGCAGCAAGCTTGAATACATCGATTCATAATATAGTTGTTAGAAACGTTGTTAGAGTCAACGATCATTCGCCAAGTTGGGCAAAAACTGGTAGAATTGAGCAGATGAATACGAGATTTTAGGAGGAACACTCATGAAGAAGTTTAATATAACGGTTAATGGTAAATCGTATGAGGTAGAAGTAGAAGAAATTGGTGGCGTACCATCAGCACCTGTAGCACCTAGAGCAGCGGCTCCTGCACCAAAAGCAGCTCCAAAAGCGGCTCCAAAGGCAGCTCCAAAAGCAGCACCAAAAGCAGCTCCAGCAGCAGGCGGTACTCAAATTTCAGCACCAATGCCAGGTACTATCTTTGATATTAAAGTAAATGAAGGTGATACAGTGGCAGCAGGTGATGTTGTACTTGTATTAGAAGCAATGAAAATGGAAAATGAAATTTCTGCTCCTGTAGATGGTACAGTTTCACAAATCTTAGTGAAGACTGGCGAATCAGTTAACGGTGGAGATGTAATGATCGTTATCGGATAATCTACTATTAATTGAAGGAGGAGAGACATGAGTCAAGCGCTTATGAATTTTTGGGGAGACACAGGTTTCGCCAATTTACAGGGTGGCCAAGCCATCATGATTCTTGTATCATTTGTGCTTCTGTTCTTAGCTATTAAAAAAGGTTTCGAACCGTTGCTACTCGTTCCTATCGCTTTTGGTATGTTACTTGCAAACTTACCTGTTGCAGGTGTAATGGCTAAACCAGTAATGCAAATGATACCTGATGCTTTAGCACATTCAACTGGTGCTGAAGGTAACCCATTGCAAATATTGGGACCAGATGGTAGCGTAATAGGATCGGCAGTAATGCACTTAAAGAACGTTGGTGGATTACTGTATTACTTATTCCAAGGTGATCACTTAGGAATATTCCCGCCGCTAATTTTCTTAGGGGTAGGTTCAATGACAGACTTCGGTCCGTTAATTGCAAACCCAAAATCGTTATTATTGGGTGCAGCAGCACAATTTGGTATTTATGTAACTTTCGCCGGTGCAATCGCACTTGGTTTTACAGCTCAGGAAGCATCAGCAATCGGTATTATCGGTGGAGCTGATGGTCCAACAGCTATATTCTTAGCATCACAATTAGCACCACAGAAATTAGGTGCAATTGCTGTAGCTGCTTATTCATATATGGCACTGGTGCCTGTTATTCAGCCGCCGATTATGAGAGCGTTAACAACTAAACAAGAACGTTCAATTAAGATGAATCAATTAAGAAATGTTTCAAAAGTTGAGAAGATTATCTTCCCAATCGTTGTAACAATCTTAGTATCGTTAATTGTGCCACCAGCAACAGCGCTAGTTGGTATGTTAATGTTGGGTAACTTGTTTAAAGAGTCAGGTGTTGTTGGTAGACTTACAGATACAGCACAAAATGCTTTAATGAACATCGTTACAATTTTCCTTGGTGTAACAGTAGGTGCAACTGCTTCTGCTGAGTACTTCTTACAAGCAGAAACACTAAAGATTATTATCTTAGGTGTTGTTGCATTCGGTTTTGGTACAGCGTCAGGTGTATTGCTAGCGAAGTTGATGAACAAGCTATCAGGTGGTACAATCAATCCACTTATTGGTTCAGCTGGTGTATCAGCGGTACCAATGGCAGCCAGAGTATCTCAAGTAGAAGGTCAGAAGGCAGATCCTTCAAACTTCTTATTGATGCATGCTATGGGTCCAAACGTTGCAGGTGTAATCGGTTCTGCCGTATCTGCAGGGGTATTGTTATCACTATTTGGTTAAGAGTTTATAAGAATCTAGCATCTTTGCTAGGTTCTTTTCTTTCTTATAAAGAGATGTTGCTACTCTGTACTTTTTTTGATATATTAAGGTGTGACTGGGGGTCTCATGAAATCTAAAATTTTAAATATTTTAAAGGTGAATGAAAATGAATTCGTATCAGGAGCTCAGATTAGTGAAGCGCTTCATATATCAAGGCAAGCTGTTTCAAAACATATAAATAACTTAAAAAAGCAAGGTTACCATATAGAGTCTGTATCTAGAAAGGGTCATCGGTTATTAGAAAGTACTGAAATGTACAATCAATCAGAACTTTTAAGTGAATTAAGTACTCAGAGTATGGGCCGTGAATTGGTGTTTTTAGAGACTGTCGGTTCTACGAATGATTATGCTAAGCGACTAGCGATGGCAGGTACTGATAAAATGGTCGTAATTTCTGATGAACAAACTTCTGGAAAAGGTAGGTTAGGTAGAAATTGGACTAGTGAAAAAGGTACTGGAGTATGGATGTCAGTTGTTCTTAAACCAGACATTGAACCTTCGGAAGCACCTAAAATAACTCAAATTGCAGCAGCAGCTATGATTCAAGCCATAGAAAAAGAAGTCAATGTTGAAATACAAGTGAAGTGGCCTAATGACTTGATTCTTAATAAGAAGAAAGTTTGCGGGATTTTAACTGAGATGTCAGCAGAACTTGGTGGTATTAATTATGTTATTGTTGGTCTTGGTGTAAATGTTAATCAGACAAGTATGCCTGAGGAGTTAATAGATAAGGCTACAAGTTTAAAGATGGGTTTGGATAAAACGATTTCAAGAAAATCGATTGTACTAAACTTTTTAGAGATGTTTGAGTATTTATATGATGATTTTATTGAAACAAGAAGTTTAATGAAAACGATCGATATATGTAAGAAAAAGTCGATTTTGTTGGGCAAAACGGTAAGAATCATTACAAAAGCAGGAACAAGGATTGTTCAAGTAAATGATATCAATGAAGATGGCCATTTAATGGTTATTAATGAAGATGGAAAAGAAGAAGCAATTTTTTATGGAGAAGTCTCTGTTAGAGGATTGTATGACTATATAGATTAGAGGTGACTACGTATGTTATTAGCAGTAGATGTTGGTAATACCAATATAGTATTAGGGCTATTTAAAGGTGAAGAGCTAATTATGAATTGGCGAATTTCAACAGATAGAGAAAAATCAGCGGATGAACTTGGGATGTTAATTGGTCAATTGTTTTCATACAATGAACTTGACTTAAGCATGGTTTCTGATGTGATTATTTCATCTGTTGTACCATCGATAATGTATTCATTAGAGCATATGGCTAGAAAATATTGTGATTGTGAGGCAATCATTATAGGTCCAGGCATAAAAACAGGCATGAATGTAAAATATGATAATCCTAAACAAGTAGGTGCAGATAGAATTGTAAATGCTGTTGCTGGTTATAAAAAGTATGGTGGTCCCTTGATTATAGTTGATTTTGGTACTGCAACAACATTTTGTGCAATAAACGATCGATTCGAGTATTTGGGAGGTACCATTGCTCCGGGTATTAGAATTTCAAATGATGCTTTATATCAAAAGGCTGCAAAGTTAACGAAAGTTGAGCTTGTTAAACCAGAACGTGTTATTTGTAAGAATACAAACGAAAGTATTCAAGCTGGCGTTTTACTTGGTTATGTAGGGTTAGTTGAATATATTGTTGATCGTATGAAAAAGGAGTTAAATGCCCCAAATGCAAAAGTGATTGCTACTGGAGGGTTGGCTCCTATGATTTCTGAAGAAACGGGATGTATCGATTCTATCGATAAAATGCTGACTTTGGAAGGTTTGTTATATATTTATCAGTTGAACAGGGGTTAAAATGCGAATCGGAAGTTTAAATATAGAAGGTTATGTAGCCTTAGGACCTATGGCAGGCGTTACAGATCGTGCCTTTAGAGAAATCTGTAAATCGTTTGGCTGTGGCTTGATGTTTACTGAAATGGTTAGTGCAAAAGCATATTATTACCAAGATAAGAAAACAGAAGCAATAATGGAGATATCAGAATCTGAAAGACCCGTAGGACTTCAGATCTTTGGACACGAACCAGAGATTATGGCTGATATGGTATCAAAATTACATGATTACAATCATGATATTCTAGATATAAATATGGGATGTCCAGCACCTAAAATTGTGAAAAATGGTGATGGTTCAGCATTAATGAAAGATTTAAAGCTAATAGAAAAAATTGTAACATCAGTTGTGAAAGTGTCTAATAAACCGGTATCAGTAAAAATAAGAAAAGGCTATGAAACGGTTAATGCCATTGAAGTAGCTAAAGTGATAGAAGCTTCAGGAGCAGATTTGTTATCGATCCATGGTCGTACGCGAGATCAGTTTTATTCAGGTAAAGCTGATTGGGATATTATTAGAGATGTAAAAAATGCTATAGAAATTCCAGTGTTCGGAAATGGTGATATATTTTCAGTAGAAGATGCTATTAGAATGAAAGATCATACTGGTGTTGATGGTTTGATGGTTGCAAGAGGTGTGCAAGGGAATCCATGGTTAATTAATGAGATTAACACGTACTTTGATACGGGTAAGATAATTGCAGGACCAGAGCCAAAAGAAAAAGTTCAAATAGCCTTGAAACAGTTGGAACTTATGATAAAGTATAAAGGTGAACACAGGGGAATCATGGAAATGCGTAAGCATGCTGCTTGGTACTTGAAAGGTATAAGAGGTAGCTCGAAAATAAAAGATCAGTTGAACAGAGTGAATAATAAGAAAGCGATAGAATCTTTATTGAATGATTTTGTTGAGAGTTTGTAGCTTGAATGATATTGATTTGATTTAGAAGAGCACTGCATTGCAGTGCTTTTAGAATATTTGGAGGATAGTATGAAATGCAAGATATGTGGTAACGATACATATATACTTTTTGATGAACAATTCAAATTAGATTATCATCGTTGCAAAAAATGTGGTTTTATTTATGAGAATCCTAAGCATCACGCAACGTTAAATGATGAAAAAGAAGAATATGATAGACATAATAATTCGATTGAAGATGAGGGTTATGTCAATATGTTCAAAAGGTTTATTAGTGCATTTGAACCTTTTGTGACAGGAAAAAAATTATTAGAGTATGGTTCGGGTCCAGAACCTGTTTTCTCTGAGGTATTAAGAAGAGAAGGATATAACGTGACTTCATACGATCCGTTCTTTTTACCTGATGAAAGCTATTTAGATAATAAATACGATATAATCACTTCAACTGAAGTGTTTGAACATTTTTCAGAGCCATTTGAAGAGTTTAAAAAGCTAGATGCACTTTTAATAGAAGGTGGTTTGATGGCTATTATGACTCAATTTCCCAAAGATGATGAACACTTTAAAACTTGGTGGTACAGGAGAGATATAACACATATTTCCTTTTTTACAGTAGACAGTTTTAAAGAACTTGCAAAAGCATTTGATTATGATGTTATGTTTCATAATGATAAGGACTATATGATTTTAAGAAAAAAATGAAAAAAGCACTGACAATTGTCAGTGCTTTTGAAGTGTTGTGAAAATATGGGGTTTTGGGATAACGTCGAATATATTCGAACACATTAATCATAGCACTATTATTTGTAAAAACATATTAACCAAATCTTAACTTTTACATTTATGTAATAAAAAGCAGATGAATATAAAGAAATGTTCAGAATTTTCAGAATGCTTTGATGATATAATAAATCAAAGGGTTAGGGGGATCTGATGAAAAAAATAATAATTGTGTTACTGATGTTTTTTTTAGTTGCTTGTGAAGCGAATGTGGAACCAGAAAGTACAGAAGAAGTTGTGAAGGGAATAGAATCTAAAGTTGAAATAGTTTTTGAAAGTGAAAGTATTGATGAATTCTATGATGAATTATTTGCTGAAATACTAAATAGAAATCCGCAATATATAGATGATTTAGGTGATTTGACGGCTTATGGAGTTGAATTTCAAAAGGATAAATTGACACCGGGAGACGAAACCTACTTTAAAGAGATGATTCAGTTTTACGAAAAAGCTTTAAGTCAGTTAAATAGTTATGATGTTGATGATATAAATTATAGGAATGTGAAATGGTATCTTGAAATAGAATTAGGAGAGCTACAGTACAGGCAACAAGAGTTTTTTCTATCATTTATAATAGGAGAACATCGTTCGCTTCATACTCTGTTGTTAGAAACGCATATTATAGAAACAAAAGAAGATGCTGAGGATTGGATAGTGAGAGTTAAAAATTCACAGTTAGTGATTAATGATTGGATTAATAGATATAATAAGGCAACTGAAGCCGGTTATTTGATGGACCCATATACTATTGATAGTACAATTGGGCAGATAAGTTCTTATACTAAATCAAAAATCGTTTTTGTGGATCTGTATAAAAGATTTAAAGAAGATGTTGAAAAGCTTGGATTAAGTTCTATTGATGAAGAAGAACTTATAGCTGATGCCGAAGAAAAAATAGAAGAATATTATATCCCTAGTATGAATGCTTTGAAGAATGCATTATATGATTCTAAAGATATTTCAAAAGAATCGAACGGCGTTTGGGCTCTGCCAGATGGGGAAGCATACTATGAATTTGCCCTAAAAAGGCATACAACAACAAATATGACACCAGATGAAATTCATCAATTAGGTTTAATTGAGGTTGAAAGAATCCAAAATGAGATGATGAATGCATTTAAAGAACTAGGTTATGATGGTTCGTTAGGTGAGAATCTAGATGTATTTAACAGAGCTGCTAAAGGCTATTCAGGTCAGGAGGCTATGGATGAATATGTTAGAGTCGCTTCATTAATGCACGATAATTTATCTGATTTCTTTTATAAAGAAGATTTACCAGCAAGTCGCCCTGACATTCGAACATCACCAGGAGGAAATTTTTATGTGACGCCATCAATTGATGGGAAGCGCTCAGGTGTATATTATTTAGATCTGGGTGGAGTTCATTTGGATTATGGTATTAATACATTAGCATTCCATGAAACTGTACCTGGACATCATTTAGAGAGAGAACACGAACTGCTATTAGATAATATTCCTATGGTAAGAAAGATTGCATTTAATACTGCTTATATAGAAGGTTGGGCTTTATATGCTGAAATGCTTGCAGATGAAAATGGATTTAATCCAACACCTGAGCATCGTATAGGTTACTTGAAGTCTGAATTACATCGAGCAGCAAGACTAGTTGTCGATACTGGGATTCATTATAAAAAATGGTCACGTGTTCAAGCAATTGATTATCTTGTGATGGAAGGATTGCTACATCCTGGATATGCTCAAGCTGAAGTTACAAGATATACTACTTGGCCTGGACAAGCTTGTGCTTACAAGATAGGGCAATTAAAGATAAAAGAATTGAGAGAATATACTGAAGAACAAATGGGTGGTGATTATGATATAAAAGCATTTCATCATTTGATATTAGGAAATGGTTCGATGCCTTTAGAGCTACTTGAAGAATATGTGAAGTCATCATTAGAGAGAGAGTAATTACTTAATAATAGGACAGTAAGAGCTGTCCTATTATTTTGGCTAATTAAAATATTTCGACTATTTAAAAGTGTGTTGACACTCACCTTATATGATGATATTATTAGGAAGTTGTTTGAGACAAATAGTTTAAAACATTAAATTCTGGGTAGTAAATAACTTGTCGGAATTAATTTAAAAAAGTTGTTGACAAACGATTGTAGAAATGATATTATATAAAAGCTGTTACAACACAGAGCAACATCTTCTAAAAAATAAAAAAATATTTTATAAAGAAAATGCTTGACTTTGAAACTTAATGGTAGTATAATTTAAAAAGTCGTCGGAAGACGTAGAACATTGAAAACTGAACAGTATGAGCAAAAATACAAGCATACCATTTCGAAAGAAATGGCCCAAAAATTCCGTTTGGTTACGCAAGTAACTAAACACATCAAGATTGATGTAAAACAATCAAACCAGTTAATTAAGTCGAAAGACTCAAATTATCTTAAATTTTATTTAAGAGTTTGATCCTGGCTCAGGATGAACGCTGGCGGCGTGCCTAACACATG
>Ga0209379_10000697_pt1 | contig 25340 bp, 21 predicted proteins | sample tdDd001_FD_187124 | JGI IMG/M metagenome (GOLD analysis project Ga0209379, IMG submission 187124) | Marine sediment microbial communities from the Atlantic coast under amendment with organic carbon and nitrate - tdDd00.1 (SPAdes)... | ecosystem: Environmental > Aquatic > Marine > Coastal >...
TAGATTATCTTCAGCAACCAATAAGTCATCACTCTTCTCACCCATATCGTAGAAACCGGTGATCACGCTACTTATAATGGATTCTATTTGAAAACGTGCTGATAAATTGGCTTGATCTTTCTGAAGATTCAACAGCTTATAGGTATACTGTCCGCCAAAGCCATCGAATAAGGTGTAGGAAAAGTTTAAACTTCCCGATGAACTTAATTCGTCGCTGGCATGCTCTGAATAATTGGTGTTTATGCCTGCTCCCAAAGTAGGCAGAAGTCCAGCATTCCCTTTAGTTGCTTTATTTGATGTCATCTCAGCATCGGAACGAGCCACTTTTATATTCAAATTATTTTCCAAGGCTATGGCCACAGCATGATCCAAAGTCAACGCTTCTTGTGCAAACAAAGAGCTCGAAAAAAGAAGGAAGCCTAATATTATTTTTATCTTTTTCATACTTACTGTTATTGGATCCTGATGCCATAAATGAGCATCAGGATCATTAATATCTTAATCAGTGAAACACGAGATTAGTTACTGATCTCCAATGAAAACTCCTGTCCATTCTTTACGGCTGGCTCCACGCTCTCTCGTGATGGCATTACCCCTGTTTTGAGAAACTCCCATCGACAACGTAAAGAATTCACTACTATTAGCAAAACAGGTAATAAAAGCAGGTTCAAGAATGTCGCTACTCCCATACCATACGCCATTGAAACGGCCATAGGAATAACCATACCAGCTTCTGGATCATTAGACACAATAAGTGGAGCCAATCCTACTATAGTTGTTATAGATGTTAGCACAATTGGTCGAAAACGGGAAACTGCCGTATCGTAAATCGCATCTAGATATGCCTTTCCTGACTTGAGATTTTCGTTTAATGTACTTATGAGGACAATAGAGTCGTTGACCATAACACCCATAAGAGCCACCATACCCAAGTATGAAGAAATATCAAGAGGAATGCCATGTAACCAGTGCCCCCATCCTACTCCAATAAATCCGAAAGGAATTAGGGTGAAAATTAAAAAGGTTTGAGAGACTGACTTAAAAGTGAAAATCACAATAGAGAAGATAAGAATCAGAAATACAGGTGCAATCAAAATTGCAGAACGACCTGCTTTAGCCATTTCCTCCGTTTTTCCTTGATATCGGTGTTTTAAACCTGGATATTTTGCTTCTAAAGTCGGAAGAATATTATCTTTCAACTCAGCATTTATTTGCCCAAGATTAACATTAGCACCCGTTACATCAGCTTCAATACTAATTTCACGTTGTCCATTCAAGTGGTTAATCTTAACCAGATTTCTTTCAAAGGACATATCAGCAATATCCTTAAGAAAATATTCTCCACCTGCGGCAGTTCTGATACGCATATTCTCAAGTTGTCCAATTGATGATCGCTCAGATTTTTCGTAACGAACCCAGACTCTCACTTCATCAATACCTCTCTGTAAGCGTTGTACCTCTTTTCCATAAAAGCCCGTACGAACCTGAGCCGTCACAGAATTTAAGTTCAATCCTAACTTATAGGCATTATCCTTTAGGCTCAGCTTTACTTCACGCATCCCCAACTGATCGTTATCTATTACATTCTTTAGACCTTCTATTTTTGATAGAGTCGCTTTCAGCTCTTCTTTAGCTAAGTTTAGATCGTCCAAATTGCTGGACTGAAGTGATACTGAAACTGGTTTCCCAAAATGACTTTCTTGTACAAAGTTCAAGCGTTCTGCTTGAGGAATATCGCCTACATTTTTGCTTATGGCATTGGAGAATTCTCCTGACAAAAAATCTCTCTTCTCTGATCCAATAATGTAAACCGTTATTTTCCCAACTGATGTTGAAGTCAGGTCCGTTTTGATATTAAGTATAACTGACTCACCGGTTAAACTTTTATCTTGAAATTCTTCCCCTGTTTTTATGGCAGCTTCCTCAATAAAAGACAAGTATTTTAAGGTCTCGCTCTCCGGCGTACCAGCTGGCATCTCCAATTCAACATTGGTATAATTCGTATCGTCGATAGACGAATCGCCACTAATTATAATTCCTCCAGACAGAGCTCCAAAAGTAAGAGCCAATACACCAAAAGCTATAGCTGCTGTAATGGTTTTATTATTGATTGAGAAACGACAAATTGGCTCAAAACCCTTTCTTCGAACCCACAAAACAGCATTTGTTGTCGCTTGTTCCAGCTTAGAGACTTTCTTATCACGTTTTAAGGCTTTAGAATGCATCACATGCGATGGCAATATAAAAAAGGCTTCAACCAACGAGAATACTAAGGCAAAAATTACAACAAATGCCAATTCAACAAAGAACTGCCCCAAACGTCCTTCGATAAAGAAGAAAGCTGTAAAGGCCACTATGGTTGTTAAAACTGCCGAGAAAACAGCAGGCATCACTTCCATTGTTCCGTCAATGGCAGCTTGCAAGGCCGACTTGCCTCTTTCGTAATGCTGGTAAATATTTTCACAAATGACAATACCATCGTCCACCAATATACCAACGACCAAAATCATTCCGAACAAAGAGATCTTATTTAAAGTAACCCCATAAGCAGCAGCAACCATAAACATTCCCATAAAGGAAATAGGAATACCAAGTGCGACCCAAAACGAAAGGCGATGATTTAAAAAGAGTGATAAAAACAAAAGCACCAACATAAAACCCATCAGTCCATTGCTCAACAAAATATCCAACATCACTCGTACTGAAGATGAATTGTCGAATAAAACATCCAAACTCACAATCTCATGCTTTGCATTAAAATCCTTTGCGTAGGCTTTTAGATTCTCCGAAATAGATAAGATATCTTCGCGAGACGTGTGAAGGACAGAAATACTAATTGCCGATTTTCCATCTACATAGGTTCTATTGGGTGTTTCCGACCATTTATCCTTAATCTCACAAACATCCATTAGTCGAATGGTTCCACCCTCTTTTTTCGATCGAATAACAATACTCTTCAGTTGTTCGGCGTAATAATCTTTTTCACGAACACGAATCTTTAATTCCTCATCTTCGCCTTTTATGGAACCTCCAGTTAGTTCTATATTTTCATTGGCAATTGCAGAATAAATCTCATCAAAGGTCAAACTGTAAGCCTTTAGTGCTTCCTCGTTAATACTGATTTCAATCTCTTCAGCTGGGAAACCAGAAAGACTTACTTTAGAAACCCCATTAATTCCTCGTAAATCATTTTCAATTTGTCGAGAGTAGGTTTTCAAAGTTTTTAAGCTCAGGTCACCGTTCAAGGTCATGTTAATGGCTAAGAGCTCAAACTCTCTCTTTTTCACACTAATCGATTCTACACCTACAGGAAAGGAACTGATACCATCCACGGCATTTTTCACATCCTGAAGTGCCAAATTACCGTCGTAACCCGATTCCAAGTTTACTTTTATCGTAACCGAATTTTCTTGTGACGATGAGGTCGTTTTATCAACTCCACTAATCCCCTTTAGGTTATCTTCTATTTTAAGAGTCACCCCTTTTTCCACTTCTTCGGGTGAGGCACCTGGATAACTTGCAGTAATTGTTATCACACCTGGATCAATTTGCGGCATCACAGTTGAATTCAATTGAGATATCCCAATCCAACCCAAAAGGAAGAATACCACAGCCAGCAAGTTTCCTGCAAAGGGGTATTTTATAAAATATGTAATTAAAGCTCTCATTATTCTATTTTTTGGTTTTAGGTTTCAATTCTTTTGAGAATTGCTAATCCTAACTTAAGATGTTGTTTTGCTCTATAATTCTACAATACAGCTTTTCCAACGACTCCTTTATGTATGCCTGATGTTTTTAAAATCAATAAACTCGCATCATCCAAACTATTCGTTATTACAGAATTCTCTTTGGTTTGAATGATATCGATTTTTACTTTTTCAACAATTTCATTTTTCAGGATATACACGTAAGTATCTTCAATTATTAATTTGCGAGGAATCTCTACACCATTAACATCACGCTGCATTGCAATATCTGCTGACAAAAACATACCTTCCTTAAGGTCGTTCCCTGAAACTGAGATGTAAACATTTACCATCTGAGTTTGCTCATCTATCTTACTTCCAATTCGAGAAACGCGTCCTTGCCACTCACCATTAATGTTCTCAGAATACAGATTAACTGTATTACCAACTTTAATATTTCTTAGACTATTTAAATCAACACCTACCAGTAAATCGTAAGTTGATGTATTCATAAATTCCCCTAACTTTTGTCCTGTTCGAACCACAGTTCCGGCCTTAATATTCGACTCAGAAACCTGCCCTTTGTAAGGTGCAACAATGGTGTATTTCGTTAATTGGTCCTCTTCTGATTTAATATCGTAGTAGCTTTTATAAATATTCTTCCCTGCTAAAAAGTATTTCTCCTGATCATTCTTTGCTTGTGGTATTGCTGCAATCGACTTTTCCACATCGAAAGCGCTTAAGTAAGCTTTCCAATCTTCATAGCTTTCTGGATAATCGAATTTCAAATCAGGCAACAAGCTTGCGACTGAAGTCATTAAACCACTTTTTTTAGCGTATAAACTGGTACGCATTTTAGTATCATTTATCTTTAACAATACTTCACTAGTATCATAAGTTACCCCTTCTAGAAATGACTTATCGGTATGTTCCAGGATTCCACTCACTTCAGCAAATACCTCCACTTTTTCGTGAGCTTGAAGGGTACCAATCACAGAATGTTTTAACTCTAAATATGAATTTTCGATCTTCAAAACAGGAATTTGAAGTATTTTAACAACGGCTTGTTTCTCATGAGGTGGTTCTTTCATTCCTGCCACAACAAAAGCTGTTACAAACAAGCTAATTCCAATTACGATTCCTATAAGGGTACTTTTCTTTTTTAACATGCCGATCTCATTTTATATTTGCTGCAATAATACAAGACACAAGGCTTTAGGCTAAATTTTATCGACAGGGAGGGTAGATTTATCTGTCAACAATTAAAAACTGTAGATTGCTTTAGTTAAATTTGATTTTGATAGCGTTGCCCATCAGAATCGTCTTGTTTGTCGACAAATAGTTGAAATGATGGATAGTTTTCGTTGCTTCGCTCTATCAATTCTTAATATTATTAAATTCAACTATGAATCTAAGCGAAAGGTTATATCGACTTTTTTCAATCCGATGGGTACAGCATTTGTCATTTTGGTTGGTGTTCCTTCTATTATTATCAACTCGCTATTTCCATATGGAAGAAGAGAGAATAGAACTGGAACTTATAATTGATCTGATACAATTCTCCATTATTGGCTGTCTTGTCTACTTTAATCTTCTGGTACTTATTCCACGCTTATGGAACAAGGGAGAATATAAAAAATACATGTTTGCCATCTTTTCTAGTGAATTGTTTATCATTTCTATTTTGATAGCAATGTTCTATATGATCCCAGACCATGAATTTAAGCCAAAGATGTTAAGGTCGCCTATCATGGTTTTAATCGTTTCCTTTTTCAAAACCAATATTTTTATCTTTTCAACTAGTTTATTCCATTTTGCAAAAGAATGGATGAAACTGAAAGATGAAAACCTAAAATTCACTGAAAAGGCTCAAGAACAGTTAGAAGCGGAAATAAGCATTCTAAAGGCACAGGTTAACCCACATTTTCTTTTCAATACCTTGAACAATATTTATTCGATGAGTTTGTATGATTCAAGCAAGACACCTGAGATGATTCTCAAACTGAGTCAACTCATTAGCTATATGCTTTATGAATGTAAAGACGAAGAAGTTAGTCTGGAAAAAGAAATTCAATTCATTAAAAATTATATCGATCTGGAAGCTGTTAGAGTTGAAGATATTGCTAAAATCAATCTCAATATCACAGGAGAAGACCCAGGACATAAAGTTCCACCTCTTCTTTTTATTCCCTTAATTGAGAATGCATTTAAGCATGGGATATCGACAGAACAAGCTTCTGAGATAAACATTAACTTAGCTATTACTGAAAATACAATTGAATTAGAAATTAATAATCCAATAAACGGTTCGGAAGAGGAAGAAAATAACAAAGAAATAGGCGGACTTGGAATAGAGAATGTAAGAAAAAGACTCTCGCTCTTATTCCCAGAACATCACATTTTTGATATTTCACATACCAAAGCTCGTTATATTTCTAAGCTCAGATTAATACTTTCATAAATTAAGATCAGATGGATATTAAATGCATCATAGTTGATGACGAAATTCACGCTAGAAAAGTCATTGAGAAATACATTCAGGATTTACCACATTTAAAACTGGTAAAATCATGTAAAAATGCTATTGAAGCCATGCAGGTGCTCCGAAGTGAAAGCATCGATCTGATGTTCCTGGACATTAACATGCCTAAACTTACCGGACTTAATTTTCTGGCTAGTTTATCTAATCCTCCTTTAGTGGTAATTACAACTGCCTATAGAGAATATGCACTTGACGCTTTTGAATTAGATGTGATTGATTACTTACACAAGCCGATACCTTTCCCACGATTTATTCGTGCCATAAGTAAAGTTGAAGAGAAACTTCAAACTTCCTTTTCTCAGATTCCGTCAATTCAAGCGACAGAACCAGAAATAGCAGAAGAATTCATTTTTATAAAAGCTGATAAAAAGAGTATCAAACTCAACTTCTCGGATATCGTTTATATTGAAGGCTTGAGTGATTACATTAAAATACATACCGTTGATAAGTCAATCGTTCCAAAGCTTACCGTTAAGAGTATGGAAGAAATTCTGCCTAAAAAACAATTTCCTCGAATCCATAAATCCTATATCGTTTCGCTTAAGCATATCGATGCCATTAACGGTAATCAGGTTGAAATTGCCGACAAAAAATTACCCATCGGACAAAGTTATAGACAAGCTTTCATGGAAATCATTCAATCTTTCATGAAAAAATAATTTCTTTATCAAAGACTACTACATCCACTTTTTCTTTGTGACTTCAATTTTATAAAGGATTTGATCCTTCATTCGTATCGCTTCTTCATAACTTAGGTATTCAATTCTTACAACTGAACCTGCCATTCCTAAATCGAGGCTTGCTGTACCATTTCTTCTTTGAAAAAATGTACGCTTTAAATGCACCGTTTGTACCTTATAAACTTCAATAATAGAAAAATCTTTTGCTACCAATCCAGAGTTTATTTTTAGATAATCTGAACTAAGATGATAAGACCTTCTATAGTAGCTTAAGTATGCAATTCCTGCCGCTAAAAAGGGAACCAGAATTTCCAAATACCACATCCAATTGAATTTCAAACTCAATACGAAAACAGGTACCGACATGAATATAAATAAGAAGATAAATGATCTCCTTAAAAACACTTTTTGTGGCTTTGTATCATAGCTTGGCTGAGCAAAAGGATCATCGTAAACCTTATCGCACAGTTCTCTGAATTTATCCTCATCACATCCTGGAATTGCAACTTTATCTTTGTCCTTACTTACCTCAACACTATTGGCTTGAACCAATTGTATATTTGATATATTCAACCAGCCCTGTATGGGATTTATAGAACGTTTTAACCTCTGAATTTTTGAAAAAGGTATAGTAATATTTTTACGTTTTATTAAGCCCGATTGCAAACTGAAAGCTTTGGCAAAAGACTTCATATTAAAATCGTAATAACGCAAAAATACTTCAGCCATTGATATAATCAAACTAACAAGTAGTACAAAAACAATCACCCCTACTAGTGCTAAAGTACTTGAGTGCTGGAGAAAATTCTCTGTTTTATCAGCTGCTAGATTCACTTCACTTTCAAACATATCCTTTAGCTGATAATAGATATTGTTCCCAAAAGCGATGATAATCAATAAACCTCTTAAATGATTGTTGGCAATACTAATTCGCAACAAATCTTTTAGTGATAATTGAAGTATCGTTTCCTTTTCTACGATGCTTTCATTTGCTGTTAAACTCTCTTCTGAATCGGCAATATCCTTTTTGAAACTTGCAAGCTGTTCCTTTAATGCTTCGGCGATTTCACGACTAACGGCATAAATGGCCACTTCTTTCTTTTTTGAACCAGCTGAATCAACTTCAAGTTGAACCACGCCCAAAACTTGTTGAATAAGTCCTTGTTTTAAGTTTATAGATACAATTTTCTCAAATGGAATGGCAATAACTACGCGTTTCAAATACCCTTTTCGTAAAACAAATTCCTTATCCTTTATCAGAAAAAAGAAATTGTACCAGGCTAATATAGAATGAGCAATTAAAACCAATACCAGAATCAGTAAGCCAATCATCCATTTAGGCTCCATCATTTCCGATGCATTTCCCTTAAACACATACAAAAGAAGAAAAGGCCAAAATATCCTAATGATCCTTTGTACAGACAGAAATAAGAAAAAGAGAGTACCTACAACTGATTGACGTTGTGGTGTATCAAATGAATCTTTAAGCATCCTGAGTCACCTTTGATGTTACAACCTGTTTAATTTCTTCTGCTCTTTCAAGAGAAATTCCTTTTAGCGATAAATCGTGAGCAGAATTACCAGCCGTATATATTTTTAGTATGGCAAGATCGAACATTTTAGAAATAAAGCCTTGTCTAATCTCAACATGCTGAATACGATTAAAAGGCACACTTATCGTTTTATGAGTCAAATACCCTGTTCGGTAATGTAAATCCTTTTGTCTGATGGCATAACCTTTATTAGGAAACCCCAGCTGAATAAATGAGAACTTAGTCAATAAAAAAACAAGCCATAATGCGAAAGCTACACCAAACCATACTAATTCTATTTTTTCAAAATTGAAATATGCAATTACCTGACCAATAAAAAGTAGAGCAAAAAACATAGCCCACTGGATATTTAAAAGTCTCTTATATTTGGGTAATAAATTTGTGAATTCAATAGGTTCACTTTTTGGAATATCTGTAAGCCAAACTTGATCATTTTCCAATTCTGTTATCATTTTTATAAGCTTATAATGTTTTAATATCTCTTCTTCTGATTCAAATCGAAAGATAATATTTTTTCTCTTGTCATTATTGTTAAGCCTGAAGAATACAGAGAATCGCTGATTATGACTATCGCTATTAGAAGTATTAAAACTTAACACACCGGCTACAATAAGCTAATTGAATCATCATCTGGCATAAGCAAAATGACTATCTTTGTTTTCGCTATTACCAATTTATTAAACCACAACTGGATTCTATCCAGACTATACAAACGATTATCCCTATGAACACATACGGAAGAATTTTCAAAATCAGCATATTCGGAGAATCTCACGGTAAAGGTGTTGGCATCACAATTGATGGTTGCCCTTCTGGTATTTCTCTTACTGAAGAAGATTTGTTACCAGATTTGAGTCGCCGTAAATCGGGCGCTAAAGGCACAACGCCACGTATCGAAAAAGATTTACCAAGTATTCTAAGCGGTACTTTTAAAGGTAAAACAACTGGTGCACCTATTATTATTCTCTTTCATAACACCAATACGCAATCTAAGGATTATAGCAATTTGCTTGATACACCTCGTCCTGGTCATGCCGATTTTGTAGCTCAGCACAAATTTGGAAAAAACAATGATTACACCGGTGGAGGTCACTTCTCTGGACGTATCACTTTAGGACTTGTTGTAGCTGGAACGGTTGCAAAAAAGATTCTTGGTGATGTCAATATCGAGGCCAATTTGACAGAGATTGGTGGATCAAGCGATTTTGATGCTGCATTAGATAAAGCCATTAAAAACCATGACTCAATAGGAGGAATTGTAGAGTGTAGAGCTAACAACCTGCCTGTCGGATTAGGTGAGCCCTTCTTTGATTCTGTAGAATCGATGATTTCACATTTGATTTTTGCTATTCCTGCAACCAAAGGTATTGAGTTTGGTTCAGGATTTGATGCAGCTAAAATGACGGGATCGGAGCATAACGATAACATTTTGACAGCAGATGGGAAAACAGAAACCAATCATGCAGCTGGTATCAATGGTGGCATTACAAACGGTAATGAAATTGTATTCCGCGTAGCTATTAAACCAACATCATCAATTGGTGTTAGCCAAAGAACGATGAATATTTCTACCTCAGAGATGGAAGATTTATTAATAGAAGGAAGACATGATGCCTGCATTGCACTTCGAGTACCAGTGATTGTTGAGGCTGTCACAGCAATTGCCTTAGCCGATCTAAAAATACTTGATAAAGCGAGAAGATAACATTGTCTCATCGTGAGTATGATTAAGCAAAAAATCAAACACTTCTCGATTCACATAATGACATAATTTTCAGAATAGACATATAAAAAGTCTTTTCATTTTGATAATTATGGAAATTTTGTAATTCTGTGAATAATTTTTAAGGAAACGCTAACGTTACAAAATAAAAGAGGATGTCAAAACTTATTTGACATCCTCTTTTCATATATTATTAAAATCTGAAATTACAGATCTTAGATCAACATTTAATTCATGCAGCACTGCTTGAATTTCTTACCTGAACCACAAACACAAGGATCATTTCGTCCTACTTTTTTATTCGTTTGAATTGGAGCCTCTGATTGTGAAAAGATAGCTTCCATATGTTGGTAATGGTTTTTCCATTCAGCATCGCGCATTTCACAAAAAGCCACACCTTTCTGAAAATCGTTTATACGACCTTCCATCACATCAATATAATATTGCAACTCAATAGCAGTATGCTTTCCTTCAAATTTTGGTAGCATTGCCTTAAATTTCTCAAGTGTACCTTCGTGCTGAATATCACCAAGAATACGAATATAATGATCCAGCCATTGGAAGTTCTCTAAGTCCAGTATTGCAAATATGCGATTAAACTGCGCATCGGTTGCGTAATACAAGGCTTCAAAACTAAAGATATAAGGGGTTTTGCTTTCCTTATCGATATTGCCTTCAATATATTCCAATACCTTATTGACAAACTCAGTAGGATACTTTTTTGCCATCTGCCCTACCAAATATACCGCTTGCTCATTCATCAAATCCCAATCTTCTTCAACGCTAAATAGGTTTAATAAATCGTCAGCATAATCCATATGCAGATGCTTTTCAGCAATTACAGCATACCATAAAGGTGCCGGAAGCATTATTCTTAATTCGTCAGAATAATATTCTTTTCCATTATAAGCATTCTCAAAAGCATGTTTCAACTTCTTGATTATAGCTTCATTTGAATCTAGATTTCTAAGATGATCGATAGCTTCGTAAGGTATGCCTTGCGCCTTCGTATCGATTGTATTATAAGCTTGTTCGGTAGATCTAATCATAATTTGATATTTGCCACAAAGATATATTTTTTGAAGATAAATCTGATAATTCTCATATGTTATTAAATGAACTATCAAACAACTCCTTAGGATATAAAGTCAATATTTATAAGGCTTTTATCTATCTACATCTTTCATTTAAGCATTTTACTTCCTTATATTTACCATCCCTACACCACAACTAAATAAAACCAATGACACGAATTTTATATTACTTTATAATAAAACCTCTTTCACTATTGCCTCTTAGTGTTTTATATCTGATATCAGATCTCTTATTTTTAGTCAGCTATTATTTATTATCCTATAGAAAATCTGTAGTCGTTTCTAACCTAAACGCTTCTTTCCCAGAAAAAAGTAAGGCAGAAATTAAACAAATCACGAAGAAATTTTATCACTTCTTCTGTGATTTTGTAGTTGAGAGTCTTAAATGTTTTAGTATTAGCGAAAAGCAAGCCTTAGAGCGTTGTAAAATTACAAATCCGGAAATCTTAGATGAACTTTACAAGAAGAATAAAAGTATTGTAATGGCCTCCGGTCACTATAACAATTGGGAAATGGCAGCAGCTTGCTTAAACCTCACTCTTAAACATCAGGGTGCAGCCTTATACAAGCCTCTCAGTAATAAATTCTTTAATAACAAATTCATTGAATCCAGATCAAAATTTGGAATTGAACTCATTCCTAAACATGAAGGGAAGGACTTTTTTAAGAATAATACCGATAGAAATTTAATTGTTGGTTTTGGTTGTGATCAATGCCCTAAGAAATCAAAGAACAATTTATTTTGGACACGTTTCTTAAATCAGGATACAGCCATCATGTTTGGCACCGAAAAGTATGCCGTTGAATTCGATTATGCTGTCATTTTCATGAATATGACCAGGGTAAAACGTGGCTATTATGAAATTGACTTTGAAATAATAGAAGAACATCCACGTACAACCAGCTACGGTGAAATCAGTAAAAAACACACGCAGCTTCTTGAGAAACAAATCAAGCGTGATCCGGCATATTGGCTGTGGACTCATAAACGCTGGAAACTCAAAAGAGATCCTAGTGAAACTCTTCATTAAAAAAAAGGCTATTAGAATATATTATTCTAATAGCCTTCTTTTATTAGCGACAATTTATAGATCTATGCTGGAAGCTTATAAAAAATCTTATTCACCATTTTCCAATTTCCTTCAAACTTATATAGCGAGATATAATCAATATAGGTCAACTTCTCCCCTACATAAAATTCAATCTTTGCAACTGCAGCAGTTCCCGTTATATCTATGGATAAAAACTTAACTGAGATAGGCTTTCCTTTTCTAGGAAGTTTACCCTCTTTCAGCTTTTTCTCAGTCTTCTCTTTCCACTTATCAATAGGTAGTTTCCACATGTTTTCTCCCTCACCTATTCCTAAAAGTAAGAAATCGGGATGAATCCCTTGGTCAATTTTCTCTATGTTTCCTTCATTTTGAAGGCCTTCCACATAGGAAGTTTGAATCACATTCTTAATAGCTTTCTTTTCCTTTTCTATGTCTTGAGCAAATGCCGTATTGATAACAAATAGCAATAGGAATAAGCTTACTAGTTTTTTCATTGGATATTTTTTTAGATTAATAACAATCTAATATACAACATTGTTAAATTAAAGCCACAAGAAGGTAAATAAAAAAAGACGACCTCTTTCGAGATCGTCTTTCTGAATATATGTTTGAGCTTATTAAAGCGCAGCAACAATACGTTGTGTATCATTAGCAATTACTAACTCTTCGTTAGTTGTTACAATCATACATTTCACTTTTGAATCTTCAGTAGAGATAAGTGCATCTTTTCCACGAAGACCTTTATTCTTCTCGAAATCGAAGTTCATTCCTAAATAATCGAATTTGCCAGCAACTTTTTCACGAGTTACAGCATCGTTCTCACCAATACCACCAGTGAAAAGAATCAAGTCAACACCACCCATAGAAGCTGTGTAAGAACCAACAAAACGCTTCACACGATATGCAAACATATCTAAAGCCAATTGAGCTCTCTCGTTTCCATCAGCAGCAGCATTTTCAAGATCTCTCATATCAGAAGAGATACCAGAAACACCAGCTAATCCTGATTCTTTATTAATTAAGTTATTCGTTTCCTGAATAGATAGATCTTTCTTCTCAGCAATATATAATAAAGCACCAAGGTCAAGGTTACCTGTACGAGTTCCCATCAAAAGACCTTCGTTAGGCGTGAATCCCATTGAAGTTTCGATAGACTTACCACCATCTACAGCACAAATAGAAGCACCATTACCCAAGTGACAAGAAACAATCTTCTTATCTTCGATATTCCATCCTAAGATTTCACATGCTTTGTTTGCAACAAATTTGTGAGATGTTCCGTGGAAACCATACTTACGAACTTTCAAAGTCTCATAGCAATCGTATGGTAAACCATACATGAAAGCTTCTTTTGGAAGAGTTTGGTGGAAAGAAGTGTCAAATACTGCAACTTGTGGCAAACCTGGCAATAATTTCTCAATAGCCAAGATACCTTCAAGGTTAGCTGGATTGTGAAGAGGAGCCAATTCGCAACATGCTTTGATATTTGCTTTTGCTTCTTCAGTAATAAAAGCAGAATCCTGGAAATACTCACCACCATGAGCAACACGGTGCCCAGCAGCGTTAATTTCCTTAATGTCAGAGATTACACCATGATCAGCATCAACTAAAGCAGCAAGTACCAAGTTAATACCAACAGAATGGTTAGGAATATCCTGAACAGTTTTGAACTTATCTTTCCCCTCAGGCTTGTGAGTTAACACACCATTTTCAAGACCAATACGTTCTACCAGACCAGAAGCTAAAAGAGTTGCCTCTTCGCCCATGTTCAAAATTTGATACTTTAATGAAGAACTTCCGCAATTTAAAACTAAAACGTTCATTAGATTTTGTTTATTATTTGTTTGATTAAGATACTTTTTGTGATTTTTAAGCTTACATTCCTGCAGCCTGATTGGCTGTAATAGCTACCAAGTTAACGATATCGCTAACCGAACAACCTCTTGAAAGGTCATTGATTGGAGCAGCCATACCTTGCAATACTGGACCTACAGCTTCAGCACCAGCTAAGCGTTGTACCAATTTGTAAGCAATATTTCCTACTTCTAGAGTTGGGAATACCAATACATTTGCTCTACCTGCAACTTCAGAGTTAGGAGCCTTGCTAGCACCAATTGCCTCAACAATAGCGGCATCAGCTTGCATTTCACCATCAATTAGGAATTCAGGAGCCATTTCTTTAGCCATACGAGTTGCATCCACAACCTTATCAACCATTTCGTGTTTAGCCGATCCCATAGTAGAGAAACTTAGCATAGCAACACGTGGTTCCATATTAGCAATAGCCTTAGTTGTTTTTGCAGTAGCAACTGCAATTTCAGCTAATTCACTAGCTGTTGGATTTGGATGAACAGCACAGTCAGCAACAACCAACATACCATTATCTCCAAATGTTTTATCCTTTAAGATCAAGATAAAAGCACCAGAAACAACTGAGCAACCTGGCATTGTTTTCACAATCTGGAAAGCTGGACGTAATACGTCTCCTGTAGCATTCAATGCTCCAGCAACTTCTCCATCAGCATCACCCGCTTTAATCATTAGGGTAGCCAAATAAAGAGGATCTTTAACAAGCCCCATCGCTTGTTCCATTGTCATCCCTTTCTTCTTGCGAAGTTCAACCAAAATCTCAGCATAAGCTTCCATCTTATCATGATTCTCTGGATCGATGATAATCGCTTTAGAGATATGCTCTAAATTTAATCTGCTAGCTTCTGATTTGATTGTATCAGGATTTCCAATCAAAATAATTTGTGCAATTTTTTCATTCAAAAGGATGTCTGCAGCTTGCAATGTTCTCTCCTCAGTTCCTTCAGGAAGAACAATTTTTTTGTTATGCAGCTTTGCATTTTCCTTAATCTTTTGCAATAAGTCCATTGTGAGTCAGTAATTTATGTGTTTTTGTAATCTCGACATTGCGAAATTAGATATAAATGCCCAAAATGCATTTCGAAAGCGTCATTTTTAACACATTTTAATCTGTATTAATATTCATTCTTGATAAGAAGAATTTTTAATATCTTAGTGGGAATTTAGCTAGAATATCCATATCGTTAAATACCAACTAAGATATCGTATAAAGCTAGGCTTATAAGGACATTCGCATCTTTTAAACTTGAAATAGATTCATGCACACGACAGATAAATTCCATAACTTTTCAGCAACATTCGAAGGTGAATTTCACAGAGATAAAAGCACACGTTTAATCTATGCAACCGATGCATCTGCCTATAAAGTTTTACCACTTGCCGTTGCCTACCCGAAAAATGAAGCAGATATCAAGAAACTTATCCTCTTTGCTAATCACGAAAAGCTATCTCTTATACCGCGAACAGCTGGAACATCTCTAGCTGGACAAGTAGTTGGTGATGGCATCATAGTAGATGTATCCAGATATTTCACAAAAATTATTGAGCTAAATCAAGATGAAAAGTGGGTTCGTGTTCAACCGGGTGTTATTCTCGATGAGCTTAACCTCTACCTAAAAGAGTACGGCTTATTTTTTGGACCGGAAACCTCAACAGCTTCTCGTTGTATGCTTGGGGGTATGCTGGGTAATAATGCCTGTGGCTCACATTCTCTTATATATGGCAGTACTCGAGATCACACCCTGGAAATTAATACCATACTAAGTGATGGTTCTTCTACTATATTTTCGGCCTTAAGCGAAGAAGCCTTTCATGAAAAATGTCGCACAAAAGGAATTAATCCTAACCTGGAAACAAAGATTTACCAACACATTCGTGAAACTCTTGAAAATTCTGAAATACAGGATGCCATTCGTCAGGAATATCCTGACACAAAAAACCACAGACGAAACACTGGTTATGCTCTCGACCTTCTCTTAGATAGCTCTCCATTTTCTTCAAGTTCCAAAAACTTCAATTTCTGTAATCTCCTTGCCGGATCAGAAGGAACATTAGCCTTTACAACTGAAATAAAACTGAATTTGGTGCCTGCACCTCCTAAAGAAGTTGCTTTAATTTGTGCCCATTTTTCGTCACTAGAAGAAGCGATGCAAGGCAATTTAATTGCTTTAAAATACAAACCTGGTGCTGTTGAATTGATGGATGATACCATTCTGAAACTTTCTGAAGGTAATGCTTTACAAGCCCAAAATCGTTTCTTTATAAAAGACAAGCCGGGTGCTCTACTTATCATCGAATTTGCCCGTGAAAGTCAAAAGGAAATTGAAGAACTGGCTCAAGCCATGGAAACTGAGTTCACTCAGAATGGTTTAGGTTATCACTACCCAACTGTGACGGGTTCAGAAAATATCAAGCGTGTATGGGATCTCAGAAAATCCGCACTAGGCGTTCTCTCAAATTTACAAGGTGATGCCAAACCCGTCTCAGTGATCGAAGACACTTCCGTTTTGCCTGAAGTTCTTCCCGAGTATATTGCCGAATTCAAGATTCTCATGAAGAAGCATGAGGTTTCTTGTGTTTTTCATGCTCACATTGGTAGCGGCGAGATTCACCTTCGTCCTATACTCAATTTAAAACAGGATATCGATAGGGAAAAGTTTCATGCCATTGCCCTGGATACGGCTAAACTGGTCAAAAAATTCAAAGGATCCTTGAGCGGTGAACATGGAGATGGTCGTTTACGTGGTGAGTTTATCCCGCTTATGATGGGTGACACCAACTATCAGGCTTTTAAAGATATTAAAGCTGTTTGGGATCCAAATACAATTTTCAATCCTGAAAAGATTGTGAATACACCCAAAATGAACACCCACTTACGCTACAACAATAATCAGGAAACGAAGGAACTTCAAACCTATTTCGACTTTTCGGCTGATGGTGGCATCATCAGATCTGCAGAACGATGTAATGGTTCAGGTGACTGTAGAAATACACACCTTACTGGCAAAGCGATGTGTCCCAGCTATCAGGCCAGTCTGGATGAAAAGAATACGACTCGTGCCAGAGCCAATCTGCTAAGAGAATTCCTAAGCTACTCAGAAAAGAAGAATGTATTTGACAGCAAAGAAGTCTACGATATTCTGGATTTATGCTTGTCTTGTAAAGCTTGCAAATCAGAATGTCCTTCGAATGTGGATATGGCAAAGCTTAAAGCTGAATTCTTACAGCATTATTATCAGAGTAACGGGGTGCCTCTAAGAACTCGCCTTATTGCCAATATTACAAGGATAAACCAGATGGGTAGCTTTGCCCCTAGTGTTTATAACTACGTCAACCAACATCCAAAACTTGGAAACCTTATAAAAAATCAATTGGGATTTGCTCGAGAAAGAAGCATACCCAAACTGCATCATACGACATTGAAAAAGTGGTATAAAAAGGAAGTAAAAAAGATAAAGGGTAAAGAAAAAACCGTGTATTTATTTGCTGATGAGTTCACCAATTTCAATGATACAGATACGGGGATAAAAGCCATACAATTGCTTGAAAAATTAGGCTACGAAGTTATTATTCCCAAACATCTGGAAAGTGGTAGAACTTACCTCTCTAAAGGTTTGGTAAAGCAAGCACAGTCAATTGCCAATAAAAATATCAAACTCTTAAAAGATATCATTCGTAAAGAAACGCCTCTAGTTGGAATTGAACCTTCTGCTCTCTTAACTTTTAGAGACGAATATATAGATCTTGCGAATCAAGAATTGAAGGCTTCAGCCATTCAACTTTCAGAAAATTGCCTGATGATTGAAGAATTCCTTTGGCAGGAAATGCAAGCAGGTCGAATTAAGAAAGAACAGTTCACTCATGAAACTAAAGAAGTCAGTTTTCACGGACACTGCTACCAAAAATCATTGGTCTCTACCCTGCCCGTAAAGGAAGTTTTATCCTTCCCAAAAAACTATTCAGCTAGCGAAATAGATTCAGGTTGTTGTGGTATGGCGGGTTCTTTTGGATACGAAAAGGAACATTATCAGCTCAGTATGCAAATCGCCGAACTCAAACTATTACCAGCCGTTCGAAAGGCTAAACCTACAACTCTTATAGCTGCCTCTGGGACATCATGTCGTCATCAAATAAAAGATGGGAGTCAACGTGAAGCTCAGCATCCTGTTGAGGTCTTATTTGATGCACTCGTGAGGTGATGCGAGCATTGAGCAGAGTCGAATGATGATTTATTGGTAAGGTGATGTGGTGATGTGTTAATTAAAACTGCAATTTCGGTCTTGTACATAGCTTCATCAGATTTGTCATTTTATATATTCATAAATTTTATCTTCATCGGCTTGCTATTTATCATTTCTCCTGTGCAGCTTATCGGAATTATCTTGTAGATTTGGCTTGCTAAAAGTTTCTTTAACATATGAAACGAGCCATAAGCAATGCTTCCACACACAGAAGCATGTTTGTTGGCGACTTCCATATGGCCTTAACATGAAAATTATAATCATATGAAACTTTTAAAATGATAAACTATGAGATTTAAATTAATTCTATTACTACTACAAGTTCTTTTATTTAGCACTCATTCTTTTTGTCAATCAGAGAAAATTGATCCTAGTATGGAACATACTTATTGGAACTTTATTCGGGCAAAAATTTTACCGCCTAATGATTATGCAGCGAGATTTGAAACTGATATTAAAGTTCAATTAAAGGGAAACGTAACACACAAAGATTCCTTATATATAAAAAGTATAATAACGGAACTCAAGGGATTAATAAAATTAGTTGATATTCAACTAACAGATTCAATCGGTAATTTTATACTGGGAATAGACGACCCCAGAAAACCAGGAATAAAAGAGCATTCAGAAGTATATTTTGGAAAGAATGGTGCAATCGCATTTAGAGAATACGCTTTTAACAGCAGAGCTTACAATCCTCATTTTAATAGGAATAAAATTATTAGATATTATTTATACCGAGGCTTAAGTGAAAAAAAACATAATCCTAGAGAAAACACAGGACTTCCTGGAAGTGTCTTTCAAGTAGAAGATCCTATGAAATCAGAAATAATCGATATTGATAAATTTATTATCCAGAAACTATATTCACATGATTTTTACAAACAATTTAAAGATTGTTTTAACAATTCAATAATTGACTATTACAACTACAGATTTGGTAATAATATTAAATATATTTTAAATACTTTGGGATTAATATTAGGATTCATTCTATTACTATTATTATTGAAATTTAGACTGATAAATACAGAGACTACAAGCTGGTGGTCATATATGAAACAAGGCTTCCTTACTATTCACTGTATTTTATTCTTTTATTTATTATCAGAAGGATTTTCTTCCTATTCTTACCTTTCATGGAGTCAATTCCTAAAATTATTATTAGCAACAGAGCTATTATTTTTAACTCTTTTATCTGGTCTTTACTATTCTGAAAAAAGAATAGCAATCACTAAGATATCTAATAAACTAGTTGTACAAACAATCTCTACAGCCTTTTTCATATACTTGTTCTTCATTATTTATAAACAAATCTACATCCTATCGCTAACAAATACATTTATTGATCACTGGAGTTTAGGTCTACAGCTTGAGAAGATTACAATTTTAATTTCAGCAGTATGTTTAAGACTCATTTTCAATTTCGTCAACTTAAAAAACATTCAGGAAATAAGGTTACGTGATATAGAGTTATCACAACTTAAAACACTAAAAAGCAAAGCTGAGCTTCAAGCCTTACATTCACGAATCAACCCTCATTTCTTGCACAATTCCTTAAACTCCATAGCTGCTCTTGCTTATATCAACCCTTCAAAAACGGAACAAATGGCATTGGCCTTATCCGACTTTTTCAGATATGCCATCAACCATAAGGATCAGGATAGAATTGAAGTTGCGAAGGAAGTAGAAATAGCGAGAACCTATCTTCAAATAGAGAAAGTACGTTTTGGTGATGATTTAGATTACTCTATCAATGTTGATAAGCTTGCAGAAAAAATATTAATCCCGAGATTCCTGATTCAACCCTTAATAGAGAATGCAGTGAAACATGGTGTTTCCGTCATTCAGGAAAAAGGCGTCATCAAACTAGAAATTTCAAAGCAAAAAGATCATTTACTTGTAAGAGTGTTTGATAATGGCCTGGATTTCCCAGACGTGCCAATTTCAGGATATGGTTTACAAAGCTTATACGAAAAACTGGAAATTATTTATGGTGAATCAGCTAAGATCTCCTGGGAGAATCAGCCTAATAAAAACATCTGTATCAGACTTCCATTCACAACTAAAGCAGTCTAAAAATGACATCAAAATACACAACCCTACTTATCGATGATGAAGCACTAGCCAGAGAGCGCCTAAAGAAACTGCTACTGCCCTTTGCTGATAAAATTGAAATTATGGGAGAAGCTCGTAATGGAAATCAAGCCATTGAAATGATCGAGAAAATGAAACCCGATTTGATCTTTTTGGATATTCAAATGCCTGGTAAATCAGGATTTGAAGTTCTTCAAGAAATCAATCATCAACCAATTGTTATTTTTTGTACAGCTCATGATGAATATGCTTTACAAGCTTTTGAAACAAGCAGTATAGATTATTTACTGAAACCAGTTAAAGAAGATCGCCTGGCAAAATCCATTGAGAAACTTCATCTTTTTAAAACAGAGAACAATCAAAGCGTATTGGAAAATTTTCTTTCGCAACAAGTCAAACAGATTTCAAAAAAAGAAATAAGTTCTATACCTGTTAAAATTGCTGATCGGGTGATTTTTATAGGCTTAGATGATATTTCACATTTTACAGCCGAAGATAAATACGTCAGTATACACACATCTTCAGGTAAAGAATATGTAATTGATCATAGCTTGCAGTACCTGTCTGATAAACTGGATGAGAAGTTTGTAAGAATACAACGATCTTGTATTGTGAATGTCTCCTATATCAAGGAAATAAAAAGATATATGGGTGGACGCTATGTTCTAAAATTGAATAATCAGAAGACTTCCAAAATAATCAGTGGTCGAAACTATCAGGAACAGATCAAAAATTTAATGGTATTTTAAAACGCCACCTATACACTAACAACTCTGTTCTAGCAAATGGTGCTTCGCCCAAACCAGACTTCATTTTTTGGCTTGATCCAAAAAACGAAGCAAAAAAGATCAAGGCTGCTTTTTAAAAATCTTCCTTATTTGCCTCAATCTTAAGTGCGGCCGGGTGATTTTCGAACAAAGTTCTCAACTTCCCGGTCTTTCTAAAGCTTTCGTAAAACGAAAAATCTTTAAAAAAGAGGCCATATTTTGATTAACTTTAAAGTCCCCCTTCATCCTATTATGGATCTTAAATATATGGCTAGAAATAAAATACATAAGCTGTATAAAAACAATTAGGACGCTATTGATATAAAAATCCCTGCTTCAACAGAAACAGGGATTTTGTATATCTTTTATATTTCCTCTTAATTGAAGAATTTCAAGTCTAGAATTTCTTTCATGTCTTTCAATTCGAAGAGCTTTTCATGATTTACTGGCTCAGTGACTTGTTCATGATCCCAAGTGTACTTATAAGGGACATAAGCACCATAACCACCAATATTCAGAACAGGTAGAATATCAGATTTCATAGAATTTCCTACCATCAGGAAGTTTTCTGCTTTAATATTTCTCCCTGCAATAATTTGCTGATAAGCTTCATCATCTTTTTCACTCACAACAATCACATCAGAAAAATATTTTGCTAAACCTGACTTTTTCATCTTTCTGTTCTGATCCAATAGATCACCTTTAGTAATCGTAATTAAATCGTGATTTTGAGATAAGTTTTCAAGTACATGCTGAACATGATTCATCGGCTGTACAGGTTCCGTTAACATCTTAGCTCCCAAAGCAAGTATTTTCGCAATGAGTTCTCCAGGTATTTCTCGAAAAGACAAGCTAAGTGCTGCCTCTATCATCGATAGTGTGTAAGATTTCACACCATAACCATACAACTTCAGGTTTTTAATTTCGGTAGAATGTAATCGATCTAATACCGCTTCCTTACACCCATAATCACTAAGTATTTGAGCATATTCATTTTGGGTTTGATAAAAGTAATTCTCATTACCCCAAAGTGTATCATCTGCATCAAATGCAATTAAATCAATCATTTCTTACGTTCTATTATTCTAATCTATAAGGAAATCTATCCCTACTGTATTCATATTTTCTGCAAAAATAGATGAATTCATCAATAAAAAAAGCACTTTCTACAGATTGAGGAAAATAAAGAGTTTTTCTAGATAATGACTTAAAAACAAATCTTCTCCCTAAGTATTGATACAGAAAAGTCAACCTGTCAATAATAAATCATCAAAAATGTTTTGAAATGAGAATATTCTCAATACATTTGTAGTGAGAATATTCTCGCTATAGACAACAAATGCCTTATGCCCAGAAGAACGAGACTAAGAAAAGTAGTAGCCCCGCCAGAGTTTAAAGGCTATAAACCATACGGAACCAATAGAAATTCGAAAGAACCGATCGAATTACTTTACGAAGAGTATGAAGCGATTAAACTCAGCGACTATGATTTAATGAATCATAAAGAAGCATCAGAATTAATGGGTGTTTCGAGAGCTACATTTGCAAGAATATACGAAAGTGCCAGACGAAAAATTGCGATGGCATTTGTTGAAACAAAAGAAATAAGAACCGTATATGGTAACACTCAGATGGATGAAAGCTGGTTTATCTGCAATGCTTGTCATGCAAGATTTACCTTACCAAAAACTTTGAAGCAAGACATTTGCCCAATGTGTTCTTCGGATCAAATTGAATCATTAAGCAAACAAAAATAAAACTCATGAGTAATATTGTTATCACGTCATCAGGAAATGAATTGACATCACAATTTGATAAGCGCTTTGGAAGAGCTGAATGGTTTTGTATTTTGGATAGTAAGACTAAAGAAAGTCGTTTTATCAAAAATGAATTTACCGATTCTAACCATGGTGCAGGAACCAAAGTTGCAGAATTGATGATAGAATTAAAGGTTGATAAAATCATCTCAGGTGATTTTGGTCCAAAAGCAAAAGAATTATTAGAAGAGGTCAACATACAAATGGTCATTATTCAAGACTCGACAAACATTAAAGAAATTGTTGATCGAATTGTTGTTTAATCATTAAAAGGGAGGTTTTATGCCAAGGTGTAATGGAATGGGACCTGAAGGAAAAGGTTCACAAACTGGAAGAGGTCTAGGGAAATGCAAGGCTGGGAATAGAAATATAGCTGAGCGTACCGAAGATCAAAACAAAATTGAATCGAAGAATTCAGGAAATGACAGAGGAAGACAAAACAGACGACGAGGTAAATCTTAAGTCTTAATTCTCTTGTGACATGAATAAAGAAAGAGGTTGCCCAAAAAGATGGCAAAGGCAATTGATAATGCTTTAAATACACAATCTGATTAGGTTTGGAAATTTGTCTAATGTGTATTTAGTACAGAATGATATGAATATTTTGGACATCCTCTTTTTATAAACCTTCAATAAATTAAGAAATCAACCCAAATAAATAATAGACGTATGAATAAAAAAATTGCAATACCTGTAGACACACAAAATATGCTGGATGCCCATTTTGGACACTGTAGTTATTTTGCGATTCTGAATATTGAAAATGATACATTAGTTTCGGAAGAAAGATTAAATCCTCCTCCACACGAACCAGGTTTACTTCCTGTGTGGCTAGCAGAAAAGGGTATTAGTGATATTATAGCTGGTGGAATGGGGCAAAAAGCCATTCAACTTTTTAACCAGAATGGTGTTAATGTTTTTGTTGGCGCTCCTAAACTATCAGCACCCGAATTGATCAATGCCTTTCTAAATAACAATTTGACTTTTTCAGCCAATTACTGCGATCATTAATCGGTTAGAGCAAGAAAATCAATAATCGGTGCAAACTACAGCACCGATTATACTTTAATATTAAAAGAATATGTCATTCAAAATTGCCATCGCCAGTGGAAAAGGTGGTACTGGCAAAACTAGTGTTTCAGTCTGCTTACACCACTTCATAAAAAAAAAGATTACCGATAGAATTCAGCTTGTAGATTGCGATGTTGAAGAACCAAACGACTTACTTTTCTTTCCTAAGGCCAGGAAAAGGAAAGCACACAAACTCACACAACTAATACCCGTCATAGACAAAAAGAAGTGTAATTTCTGCAGAAAATGTGCTGATTATTGTGAGTTTAATGCCATCAGTATTCTTCCTTCAGTTTCACTTGCACAAGTTAATTCCAGTCTTTGCCACTCCTGTGGAGCATGTCTTGTTGCATGTGAACAGGAAGCTATTAGAGAAACCGAACTGGCCATTGGACAAATCAACTTTTATCAAGAGGGAGATCAGGTGAGTCTGCTAGAGGGAGTGCTCAAGATTGGTTCCTCCATGCAAACACTAGTAATTAAAGAGCTAAAAAAGCATGTTGACGAAGCAAATCAAATTACACTTTACGACGCACCTCCTGGAACATCTTGTCCCGTGGTAGAAACCATTAGCGATGTCGACTTTATTATCCTTGTTTCTGAACCGACTCCTTTTGGCTTACACGATTTGAAATTGATGATTGAACTGTTGAAGGAAATAGATAAGCCTTTCTCTGTCATCATAAATAAAGTTGGCCTGGGGAATCAGGATATATACGACTATCTAAAGCGAGAACAAATTGAAATTCTAGGTGAGATTCCGTTCACGCAAAATTTTGCCTCACAATATGCCAAAGGAGAACTATTAAATAGCATTCCAACGCTTATTTCAGATGAATTTGAAAAAATAACAGAACGATTGAAAAAGAAGATCTACGCATGATGGAGTTAACAGTTTTAAGTGGAAAAGGAGGAACGGGTAAAACATCGATAAGTGCGGCATTAGCAAGCATATCAAAATCCGCAGTATTATGTGACAATGATGTGGACGCTGCTGATTTACATCTCATTCTTCATCCTACAATCAAAGAAGAGCACAGCTTTTCGAGTGGTTGGAAAGCGAGTATCGATACATCGAAATGCAAGAATTGTGGTTTATGTATATGCCATTGCCGTTTCGATGCCATACACACAGACAAGCATGAAGA
>Ga0209379_10000698_pt1 | contig 25321 bp, 19 predicted proteins | sample tdDd001_FD_187124 | JGI IMG/M metagenome (GOLD analysis project Ga0209379, IMG submission 187124) | Marine sediment microbial communities from the Atlantic coast under amendment with organic carbon and nitrate - tdDd00.1 (SPAdes)... | ecosystem: Environmental > Aquatic > Marine > Coastal >...
TTCTCTAGATCTGCGTTTGTACGCACCTGAGATGGCAGGTAGCTGCCAGTACCTAAAATTTTGCTATACATGAAGACTAATAATGCCTCTCGAGTAAAACCGCTTCCAAACGATCGCTAATACGGCTGGGTACTTGTCGTTGGACCTCGTGTAACGCCTCACCAATTGCATTGATGACCGCGTTTACGTCAGCACTTCCGTGGCTTTTAATGACAATGCCGCGCAATCCTAGCAAACTTGCGCCGTTATACTGGTCGGGGTTCAGTGTTTTTAGTTCATTAAATAGCGAAGAAAATAATTTTCTTGCAATCCAACCCTTTATAGATGAGGTCATCATACTCGATTTCAACTTATCGATAAAAAGCTGAGCGGTGCCTTCACAGGCTTTTAAACAAACATTACCCACAAACCCATCACAGACAACGACATCTGCAGCATCGTGTAATAACTGGTTACCTTCGATATAGCCAACAAAGTTGACGGAATGCGTACTAGAAAGCATCTCTGCACAACGTTTAACAAGATCGTTGCCTTTGATTTCCTCTGCGCCAATGTTGAGAATCGCGACTCTAGGCGGCTTTTGCAAGTACTGTTCAGCTAAAGCGCTACCCATTACTGCAAATTGGAAAAGAGAGTCGGCATCGCTTGAGACATTAGCACCAAGATCAAGCATCCAAGTTTTATTGCCTGACGCAGTTGGCAGAGCAGAAATTAGTGCTGGGCGTTCGATACCCGGTAGCAGCTTCAGTCGGAAACGAGATAGTGCCATTAGAGCACCGGTATTTCCGCCGCTAACACACGCATCTGCATCTCCTTGCGCAACAGCGTCAATCGCCATGCCCATAGAGGTGCCATTACTATTTCTTAGTGCAAGAGATGGTTTTTCTGAGTTGGAGATCACTCGGTCACTATGCTGAATACTCAAACGGGTATCTGGCTGATAACCAAGGGAAGATAATTGAGACGTGATCGCAGTTTGATCACCGATTAGGATCACTTTAAGCTCTGGGAAATGCGACAGTGCCTGCACGGCGGCAGGCACTGTTACGCGAGGACCGAAGTCCCCGCCCATTGCATCAAGTGCAACGGTTATATTTTGCAAAGGGTCAACCTTACTTGTTGATAACCTTTTTGCCACGGTAGTAACCTTCAGCAGTTACATTGTGACGTAGGTGAGTTTCACCTGAAGTTGCGTCTACAGATAGTGCAGCTGTAGTTAGGGCATCGTGTGAACGACGCATACCACGCATTGAACGTGATTTCTTGCTCTTTTGTACGGCCATTGACCCTACTCCTATGTAAGTTCTTAAAGAATTACTTCTTTAAGCTTTTTAAAACGTCAAATGGATTCGGCTTCTCTTCTTCCACAATTTCTTCTGGAATCTCGCCAAACACCATATTATCTGAATCAACGCTACAGTCCGCTTCATCGTGCATTGCAATTTGAGGCAAGTTTAGAATGAACTCGTCTTCAACTAACTGTATTAGGTCTAACTCACCGTACTCGTTCAGATCTACCAAATCGTACTCTTCCGGTGCTTCCTCTTCAGTCTTCTCACCTTTGTAAGGTGTATAAGTGAATTGGACATCGCACTCATGTGCGAAAACCTCATTACAGCGCTGACACTCTAAGTCGACTACGATGTTAGCTTTACCAGAGATAACAACGAGTCGCTGCTCATCTAAGTCAAATGACAGTGACACTTGGGCGTCGCGTTTAACGCCTTCAACTGATTCCTCTAGGCGCTTAAAGAGACTTACTTGAATAATACCTTCAACATCAAGTCGCTTTTGAGCAGCGCGTGTCGGATCAATCGTACGCGGTATTTTTACCTTTTGCATAGGGCGCGAATTCTATCTTCCAAATCGTTTAGAGTCAAAGAAAAAGGGCAAAAAGTTGTACTTTTTTTCCTTATCAACGAGAGAGCTAGTATCACAACCATAATATCGATTAAGCTCGCACTAACCCGCTGTTAGATTGTAAATTAAAATGCCAAATTACCAACTAGTTTTAGCCTCAACTTCACCATATCGCCAACAACTGCTCAATAAACTAGCAGTTCCCTTCATCACAGCATCACCAAACTTTGATGAGACACCATTGCAAGAAGAAACACCCGTTGATCTGGTAAGAAGGTTGGCTATAGGAAAAGCTGTCTCCTGCTCTGTACAACAGCCGAGCTTGGTGATCGGCAGTGATCAAGTATGTGTGATCAATGATCAAATCATCGGCAAGCCGCATACTCGTGAGAAAGCTATTGAACAACTCACTCAACAAAGTGGGCAATCCATTCAATTCTATACTGGCCTTGCGCTATATAATTCGAACACTAAACAAGTCGACGTGAAAGTAGACACCTTCACAGTCCACTTCCGTCATTTAACGGAACAACAAATCGTCAATTATGTTGATAAAGAAGAGCCCTTTTATTGTGCGGGTAGCTTTAAAAGCGAAGGACTAGGCATTGCATTGTTTGAACAGCTCGAAGGGAAAGACCCGAATACGTTAGTTGGACTGCCGCTGATCGACTTAATTGATATGCTTGAAGCGCAAGGGTTTGAAGTGCTTTAACGTAATGTGAGTAGACTAAGTAACGCTCCCAGCCCAACAATTGTGTCATCCTCGAGAGTGAGGAACGAATGAGTTGAAGATCTCTAGAAGCGAGTCGAAAATCTAAAGAGATTCCCTACTCGCTCCTTAGTCACTCTTTGGAATGACGCTTTATAGCTTACGCAGACCAGCCAACGCTTTCTCTAACTTAGCTTCCATCGGAGCATTAATCTCCATCCACTCATCATTTGAAGGGTGTTGGAACTTGATGTTCGCAGCATGCAGGAACAAACGATCTAAGCCTACTTTTCCGGTATACGCATCAAAGCGACGGTCACCATAGCGGTCATCCCAAGCAATTGGGTGACCAGTATATTGAGCATGAACACGAATCTGGTGTGTACGACCAGTAATCGGGCTCGCTTGAATTAGCGTCGCGTCGTTAAACTTCTCAATAATTTTAAAACGAGTCTCTGACGGTTTACCATTTGGGTTAACACGTACAATGCTGTTCACCTCGTTCTTCAAAAGTGGTGCGTTTACGACTTTGCAGCTGCTCTTCCACTCTCCCATCACCAAGGCGAAGTAGAATTTACGCACAGTTTTCTCACGAAACTGAGCTTGAAGATGGCGCAAAGCCGAACGCTTTTTGGCAACCAATAAGATGCCAGAGGTATCTCGGTCAATGCGGTGGACGAGTTCCAAAAAGCGTGCTTGAGGGCGTAGTGCTCGCAACGCTTCAATCGCACCAAATTTCAAACCACTACCGCCATGCACTGCTGTACCTGATGGCTTATTAAGGATCAACATATGATCGTCTTCAAAGATGATCATATTCTCCAGCTCTGCCACTTTATTTAGCTTAGTGCTTGGGGCAACTTCATCTGCTTTCTCTTCGATAGTCACAGGTGGAATGCGAACCAAATCGCCTGCTTGAAGCTTGTATTCAGCCTTAACACGCTTTTTGTTTACACGTACTTCCCCTTTACGCAAGATTCGATAAACCATGCTTTTAGGAATACTTTTCAATTGGTTGCGTAGAAAGTTATCAATACGCTGACCAGCCATATCTTCGTCTATGTCGACAAATTGGACTTGGGTTCTAATTTCGCTCATGCCGATATTCTATCATTCAAAGTTGCGCAGAATCACATTTTCTTCGCAACAAACTAGAAAATTGCTCGATTAGAATGAATTTCGACTCCGCTACGAATGAAATTTCATCAATTTAATTACAATTTTCAAAAACTTGCCCAATTATAAAATTAAAACAGTGACTTACATGAAATAAAATCACCTTTTTTAGCGAATTATTATAAAGCAGATTGCTGACTTTATTGGGTACTGCTATAGTTCACACCTGCAATAAAGGATTCGGTTGCATTTTAATCAAACCCTATCATTTTAGAGCAAGTAAGTGAGTAGCAAGCCAATTTACCAAAATGCAGCACACGGCGTAAGACATTTTCGAAATAGGCGAATCTTGAAGCCCTACTCATAGCTCAATCACGATGAGTATTTACCGCCATATATGCGGCTCACAAGCAATAACGAGTTTGTGAGACTGAAGTGCCCGCGAGCATCCCTCCAGCCGGGAGGCTGCAACGAAATAAGCCATGGGATCAGGCACCGTGATAGAGAAAAAAGGCGACAAGAAAAACAAAAAATGACAACGAGATTTATCAATGAAAAGAATGTTAATCAACGCAACTCAAAAAGAAGAGTTGCGTGTCGCTTTGGTTGATGGCCAGCGACTTTTCGATCTAGATATCGAAAGTCCAGGTCATGAATCGAAAAAAGCGAATATCTACAAAGGACGTATCACCCGCATCGAACCAAGTCTAGAAGCAGCCTTCGTTGACTATGGTGCAGAAAGACACGGTTTCCTCCCTCTTAAAGAAATTGCCCGCGAATACTTCCCTGAAGGTTATACCTACCAAGGCCGTCCAAGCATTAAAGAAGTGCTAACTGAAGGCCAAGAAGTGATCGTACAAGTTGAGAAAGAAGAACGTGGTAGCAAAGGCGCTGCCTTAACTACTTTCATCTCTCTAGCTGGTAGTTATCTTGTTCTTATGCCAAACAACCCTCGTGCGGGCGGTATTTCTCGCCGTATCGAAGGTGACGAGCGCACTCAACTTAAAGCTGCACTAAGTACACTAGAACTGCCTCAAGGCATGGGTCTAATCGTACGTACTGCTGGTGTTGGTAAGAGTGCTGAAGAACTAGAGTGGGATTTAAACGTACTTCTGAACCACTGGGGCGCGATCAAGCAAGCTTCTGATTCGAATGCAGCTCCTTTCCTTATCCACCAAGAAAGTAACGTTATTGTTCGTGCAATTCGTGACTACTTGCGTCGTGATATCGGTGAGATCCTTATCGACAGCAACACAATCTACGAACGTGCTCTTGAGCATATCAGTCTGGTTCGTCCTGACTTCGTAAGCCGTGTTAAAAAGTACGATGGCGAAGTTCCACTATTCAGCCACTACCAAATCGAAAGCCAAATCGAATCTGCGTTCCAACGTGAAGTTCGTTTACCTTCTGGTGGTTCAATCGTTATTGACCCAACAGAAGCGCTGACTTCTATCGATATCAACTCAGCTCGCGCAACCAAGGGCGGCGATATCGAAGAAACAGCACTAAACACGAACTTAGAAGCCGCAGACGAAATCGCTCGTCAACTGCGTCTACGTGACCTAGGTGGTCTAGTGGTTATCGACTTCATCGATATGACACCTGTTCGCCACCAGCGTGAAGTAGAAAACCGTCTGCGTGATGCCGTTCGAATGGACCGTGCTCGTGTTCAAATCGGTCGTATTTCTCGCTTTGGTCTACTTGAGATGTCTCGTCAACGCCTAAGCCCGTCTCTTGCGGAAGCTAGCCACCATATCTGTCCTCGCTGTACGGGTACTGGTGTGGTTCGTGACAACGAATCTCTAGCGCTATCTGTTCTTCGTTTAATCGAAGAAGAAGCACTAAAAGACAACACAGCCCAAGTTCTTGCTGTTGTTCCTGTGCCTATCGCTTCTTACCTTCTTAACGAGAAGCGTCGCTCAGTAAACCACATTGAGAAGAACCAAGAAGTTAAAATCACTGTTGTACCTAACTCAGACATGGAAACTCCGCACTTTGAGGTTATCCGTGTTCGTGAAGGTGAAGAGTTCGATCTTCTGTCTTACCTACTTCCGAAGAAGCTAGACGCTCTAAAAGAAGCAGAAGGCCGTGAAGTACCAGAAGTAGACGCAAAACCGAAGAAATTCGAAGAGCCAGTTCTGAAAGGCTTTGCATCTCCTGCACAATCAGCACCAACACCGCCTAAGCCAACGCCAAAAGCCGTTGAGAATAAGCCAGCTGTTGCTGAAGAATCTAAGCCTGGTCTTGTTAGCCGCTTCTTTAAAGCGCTAAGTAACTTCCTATTCAGCTCAAGTGCTGAAGAAGAGAAAGTTGAAGAGAAACCAGCAAAACCTGAGCGCAGAGAAGGTCAACGCAATAATCGTAATCGTCGTAATCGTAACGATAACCGTCGCCGTAACTCTCGTGATAATCGTAACGAAAACCGTAACGATAGCCGCGATGACAAACGTGAAGATAAGCGCGATAACAAGCGTAAGTCACAGCAACGCGACGAAACAGCGAACGATAACAAACAGCAAGCTAACGAACGCAAACAGCAAAACCGTAAGCCTAAAGAGCGTCGCAACAACAAACGTGACGAAGCGAAGGCAAACACTAAAGTTGCTGAAGAAGGTCTAAAACTAGCTTCTGATGCGCAGCAAGGCGAAAAGCCAAACCGCTCTGAAGAGAAAGCAGCGAAAGTGAAAGAGCGTCGTCAACGTCGTAAGCTTTCTAAGCAAGTTCGTGTTAAAGACCAAGCTGCTAAAGCCAAAGCAGACGAAGAAGCAAAACTAGTCAAATCTGAAGCTATTGCTGAGACTGTTGAAGAAAAAGCAGTTGAAGCGGCAACTGAAGAGACAGCAGAGCAACCGAAGCAACGTCGTAACCGCCGTTCTCCACGTCACTTACGTGCAAGTGGTCAACGTCGTCGTCGTGGTCGCGATCGTCGCCCTAACCCATTCCGCCTACGTAAAGGTGGTGTAGCCTCTCCAGAGATGGCAATGGGTAAAGTAATGCCAAGCTATGGAATTACTAAGCCAGCTCCGAAACAGCAAAAAGTTGAGCAATCAACAGAAGTTGTAGAAGTGAAAGCAACACTAGGTGGTTTTGCTTGCCCTGAAATGGCAATGGGTAAAGTCATCATTCGTCGTGAGCAGACGGTTGTTGAAACACCAGCTGTAAAAGTTGAAGAGAAAGCAGTTAAGCCTGTTATCACTGAAACTGTAGAAGCCGTTGTTGAAACACCTGTAGAAGCACCAAAAGCAGATATCGTTAAACCTGTAGAAGTAGTAGAAGAAGTGAAACAGCCTGAGCCAGAAGTGGTTGCAGAGCCTGTTGTTGAAGCTATTGCTGAACCTGTGGAAAAACCAGCTGTTGAAGTAGCTGCGAAAGCACCTGTTTCAGAGATTGTTATTCCAACGACTAAAGGTTACGCATCTGCACCTATGGCGAAAGCACCAGGTGCCACAGAAATGAAAGACATTACTGTGATTGCCGCTCCTCTACGCACTGAGCGTTACGAATTAAAAGGCGCTGGTAGCCAAGTAGCTCGTAGTCAAGCTGGTGCAGGAATGACGAAACCACAAGGCTTCTAATTTGAAGGCTTGATTAAAAACAGCTCCTAATTAGGAGCTGTTTTTTTATCTGTACTGATTAAGCTACCTGATTTAATTGATCTATTTATCACAAATATTGCTCAATATCTGGTTCATTCTTGAACTTAATCACACTTTTCGGTAGGATTCGCCGACTCGAACTGAATTGAATCTTTAGGTAACGGCAAGAAACATCTTGCAACTATCTAAGCATAAGCTTTAATCACTCTGCTCTTTTACATTGCATTTTACCTAGTGCTCTATAAAGCTTAATTCAGAATACACCTAAACATTTAGCAAAACTGAGCAAGCATGTTTGAATTCCCACAATTTTCTAAGCACTCTGTAAAAAATGATGTGCTCTCCGGCCTAACAGTTGCGTTAGCCCTAGTTCCTGAAGCTGTCGCTTTCGCATTCGTAGCCGGCGTAGACCCTATGGTTGGTCTTTACGCAGCCTTCATCGTTGGTCTTATTACGTCTATCTTTGGCGGTCGTCCAGGTATGATTTCTGGTGCTACTGGCGCAATGGCTGTTGTGATGGTATCACTGGTCGCAACTCACGGTGTTCAATACCTCTTCGCAGCGATTATGCTTGCAGGTATTCTACAAATTGCTGCCGGCGTCTTTAAATTGGGTAAATTCATCCGAATCGTTCCACATCCAGTAATGATTGGTTTTGTGAACGGTCTAGCGATCGTTATCTTCCTTGCTCAACTTGGTCAGTTCAAAGCACCAGATATTAACGGCATGCTAAGTTGGCTACCCGGAGATCAATTGATGCTAATGTTGGGCCTTGTGGCACTAACTATGGCTATCATTCACTTCCTGCCAAAAATTACCACAGCTGTACCTTCTTCTCTGGTCGCGATCGTAACAGTAACGGCACTGGTTGTAGGTTTAGATCTTGAAACTCGCACTGTAGTAGACTTCCTACGTACTATGTCTGGTGATGAAGCAGCCACTCTTGCAGGCTCTCTGCCGACTTTCTCAATTCCAATGGTGCCATTTACGTTAGAGACGTTCCAAATCATTCTGCCGTACGCACTTATTCTTGCGGCAATCGGTTTGATCGAATCGCTATTAACACTGACAGTTCTGGATGAGATGACAAACACTCGTGGCCAATCTAACCGTGAATGTATCGGTCAAGGTATGGCAAACATGACTTGTTCAGTATTTGGCGCTATGGGTGGCTGTGCGATGATCGGCCAATCAATGATCAACGTAAACTCAGGTGGTCGTGGTCGTCTTTCTGGCATCGTTGCTGCGCTAGCACTACTATTCTTTATCTTATTTGCATCATCTCTGATTGAAATGATCCCACTTGCAGCGCTTGTTGGTGTGATGTTCATGGTGGTCATCGGCACATTTGAGTGGGCAACGTTTAAGCTGGCTCGTCGCGTACCAAAACAAGATTTCTTCGTTATCGTTTTAGTGACAATTGTTACAGTTCTTACTGACCTAGCTATCGCTGTATTTGTCGGTGTTATCGCATCTGCGCTTATGTTTGCATGGCAGCATGCAAAACACATCTATGCAGATACAAACCTAAACGAAGAAGGTTCAAAAGAGTACAAGATTCACGGCCCAGTCTTCTTTGGCTCAGTAGCCAACTTCCTAGAGATCTTTGATGCTCATAAAGATCCAAAAGATGTCATTGTGGATTTTGCGGACTCTCGCGTGACTGACCACTCTGCAATAGAAGCAATTGAAACCTTGGCAGAGCGTTATTCCGCGCAAGGTAAAACGCTTCACCTACGCCACCTAAGCCCGGACTGCCGTAAGCTGTTGGACAAAGCGGGTAGCCTAGTTGAAATCAACGTTAAAGAAGACCCAAGCTACAAAGTTGCAACTGACATCTTGGCTTAATTAACGAGTTAGATCTGAAAGGGCTTCCCATTGGGAAGCCCTTTTCGTATTCAATTTCGATAACGCTAGTCAGATAAAGCAACAATCTCATCTGGCTTTAGTGCGACTCGAATCGTCTCACCATTGGTTAAATGCTTCGCCCCTCTTAAATGTGGGTCATCCACCATCAACACTTCGCCACCGACATCGACACCATATCGAATGAGATGGCCTAAAAACTCTCGGTGTAACACCTTCCCTTCTAGTTGAATCATTCCCGCCTGCGCACTGCCATGACAAATGCCTAAACTTTGCGGTCGGAAGATTAATGACAAGTCTTGCTGAGGTTTCGCTGCATATGGGAAGTAAATACCGTTACTTGATACAAATTGATTACCCGACGGACTCTCCTCTACTCGACCATGCAAAACGTTCGCCGTCCCCAAGAAATCAGCCACAAACTTATTCGCCGGGTTATCATAGAGTTCCATCGGCGCACCCACTTGCTGAATAACACCTTGATCAAGCACCGCGATTCGATCTGAAATGGTATTTGCTTCTTCTTGGTCGTGAGTAACAAAGATGGTAGTCAAACCAAGTTGTCGCTGCAGCTCTAGCAAATCACGGCGCATTTGCTCGCGTAAGTTCGCATCCAAGTTCGACAGCGGTTCGTCCAGCAATAGGATTCTAGGCTCGACAACTACCGTTCTCGCGATTGCCACACGCTGCTGCTGTCCGCCAGAAAGCTGAGAAGGACGACGATCGGCCAAATGGTGCAGTCCAACCAAATTCAGCGCATCATCAACTCGGCGCTTGATCTCCGGCTTTGCGACCTTACGTTCTTCTAACCCGTAAGCAACGTTTTGTCTCACTGTCATATGCGGCCACAATGCATAGCTTTGGAACACCATCCCAACGTTACGCTTCCAAGGTGGCTGCTCAATAACGTTTTCATCACCTAATAGGATTTCACCTTGTGGTACAGGTCCAAACCCTGCAATCGCACGTAATAATGTCGATTTCCCCGACCCCGACGGACCAAGAAATGCAAAAAACTCCCCTGGCTCGATTTCCAAGTTAACGCCCTTCAGCACTTCCGTCTCACCAAACGATAAGGTTAGATCTTTAATTGAAATGCCAACTTGTTTTGTATTACCTAAACTCATTTTCAATTCCTTCTGTTAGTGGCTTTTCATGCCGTGGGCTTGGCGTGTACGTTCTACAATGGTGTGCGATATGTAAGTCGCTAATCCAACAATCAATACTGCGATAACCCCAAGCGCAGCACCTGGACCGCGACCAGCAGCACTTTGCATAAACAAGTAGAGTCCATAAGCTAACGGTGCATCAGATTCTTGAGAAACCAGCATGATAGTGGCAGACAACTCCACAGCAGCCGTAGCAAACGCGGTAACAAAACCGGCCAAGATACCTGCAGCCATAAGCGGTACAACAATACGACGAATCGTTGTCGCCCTTGTCGCACCTAAGTTTTCTGACGCTTCTTCCAAAGAAGGGCTAACTTGCTGCAATGCTGCTACACAAGAGCGAAGAGCATAAGGCAAACGTCGAACTGCTAAGGCAATAACGATGATTCCCCACCAAGTGGCCATCGAAGAACCCACAAAAGGAATATCTACATCATAGAAAGTACGAAGATAGCCAATACCTAGTACAACTCCAGGTACGGCCAATGCGGCCATAGCACCAAAATCAAGCCATTTACGCCCCACCATTTTTGTTCGCCAAACCAGATAAGCGATAGCCGTACCGAGCACAATATCAATCAAGCCTGCTAGTCCCGCATACAACAGCGTATTGGTAATAAAGTCAGATGCTTGAGTGATTGCTGTCGAGTAATGCTCTAGCGTGTAAGCATCAGGAAGTGGACTGAATGACCAAATCGTACCGAATGAAAGCAGTAACAGTGCAAAGTGAGGCGCTAATACCAACATCAAGATAAAGGCAATCACGGCGTAGCAACCGACCTTCTCCCAAGGACGTAGCTCTCGCTTAGATAAACCGCCACCTCCTTTTTGCGTCGTCGAGTAGTCCTTGCCACGCAGAGCCAAAAAAGATACCCAAAGTGCAAATACAGAGAACGCAACAAGAATGACAGATATGACATAGCCCATTGGATCCGAGATACCCACTGAAGAGATACGTAAATACGCTTGAGGTGCAAGCATGTTATTTACGTTTAATAGAAGTGGTGTGCCCAGATCATCAAAGACTTTCACAAACACCAAGGATGCGCCTGCGACATATCCCGGCATTGCCAATGGAAACACAATACGTCTGAACAGCTTTATGCCAGATGAGCCTAAAGATTGCGCTGACTCTTCCATTGAGCGATCAATGTTTTGTAGTGCTGCAGAAAGGTTGATCAAAATGAATGGAAAATAGTGGACGCTCTGAACAAAAATCACCCCGTTTAATCCCTCCATTATTGGGATGGTAAAACCGAGGTATTCATCCAGCAGCAAGTTCATTGTGCCATTTTCGCCAAACAACAACTGCATCGCCACGGCACCAATAAATGGTGGCATGATCAATGGCACAATCCCTAGTGTTTGAATGAGCACAGTCCCCTTAAACTGGAAACGACTGGTAAAATATGCCAGGGGCATCGCGATAATAGACGCAACTATCACTGACATGAACGCGACATAAAACGAGTTAAAAAACGATTCTTGAAACAGGCTCGAGTTAAAGAAATCTTGAAAGTTAACCAGTGAAAAGCTGCCATCCCCATCTTGGAACGCAACAAAAATTACTTTCATGACAGGAATAAAAAGAAATACTAGGATAAACAGACCGATGATAAAGGCACTCAAATAGAGGCCCCAATCCTCTCGGATCTTTTTCAACCACCCACTGTTTTCCTTTTTCTCGCTATTACTTGGTTGAGATAAAGAAGCACTACTCATTGGAGTCTCCATTGCTTGAATTAAAAAGCCCCCCAGCACCACGCTGCACGTGGTGCCATCCTATGACAGGGGGGAAACAGGAGGATTAAAGGATATCTAACGCTTTTTCAGCCAGCTCGGTCGCTTGCTCATAATTAGCAACTACTTTATTGTCCCACTCTTGCTCAACTTCAGCCTGCCTAGCACCTACTTTGTCACTCTCCTTTTTGCGCTTCTTAGTAAAAATGGCGGCAAATTCAGGATCACTCGCTTGCGCCGCAGTGATAGGAAGTTGATTGATCAATTGCTTCGCTTGCTCTACTAATTGAAGTGCTTCACTGTTGTTGGCTTTCTTCGCTGCAGCCTCGGCTTCTTGGATGCTCTTTGTCGCTTCACGCAATTCATCTAAACGATAGGTGATCATCACGTCAAAAAGGCTGTTCACTACGTTATATCGAGATTTGGAAAGGGATAAGTCGAAGTCAACACTACCAAGTTGCTGGCCTGTGAATGGGTTAGGGAAGCCTTCTGGTGTGCTTGCGTAAACAGCGGGATTGACCGGAAGTCTCTGAATTTTTTTATTTAGTAGTAGCTGCTGACCTTGCTCAGACAACAAAAAGTCAATAAATGCACCTGCCGCTTCTGAATTAGGCGCATCCTTGATTTTACCCACGTTTGCAGGAACCAAAGCGGTCACAGTAGGATAATGGAAATCAACAGGGAAGCCGGTCGCTTTCGATGACAAGCCGAAGAAATCGATAACAATGCCGACACCAAACGAACCACTGTTAACCCCATCCGGCACGCCAAAACTGCGCTCAGTCACCGTTTTGAAGTTGCCTGAGATGGCCTTCAATGTCGTCCACCCCTCTTGCCAACCTTTCCCTTGCAAGATAGCTTCAACCGTTAAATGCGTAGTACCTGAACGAGATGGCGCGGACATACCAACATGTTTGTGATAAACCGGATTAGAAAGATCTTCCCACTCTTTTGGAACAGGTAACTTCTTCGCTTTCATATAGCGTTCATTCCACATCATACCGTAACCAGACAAGGCAAAGCCTTTATAAAAACCATCTGGATCATTGATCGGGAATGAACCTACTTTATCGGGAATACCAGCCACCGAAGAGTTATACTTCGCCAACAACTGATTATCTTTTAGCACTTCAAATGCGTCTGGCGCAGAAGCCCAAAAGATGTCTGATTTGTTATTTGAAGCCGTCTCTTGAAGGTACTTAATTCCAGCAGTCGTTTTCTTCGAGAGGATTTCTACTTTAACTTCTGGATATTTTTTCTCGAAGGCCGTTTTATAGACATCCGTTACATCTGTAGGAAATGAGGTAACAATGACTAAGTTTTTGTCTGCCATTGCTAAAACGCTGCTCGATCCAAGCGCTAGACCCACAGCCAATGTTACTGATAACAATTTCGTTCCATTTTTCATATTGCACTCCATGATTATCTAGAGGTAAAGAGCTCAAGCTCTCCCCTATATAAGTCAATTGGCGTGCCAATGTTGTAAAAATGTTAACTTATTTAAAATCAGATATTTAACAATAATCAGTAGTTTGTAATGAGTCATTTACCTACTATCGCATCAAATCTATAGGTCAAAAATAACCTAGTCGCTCACATCACCTTCCGGAGCATAATCTTCACGCTTAAGGCCATATTTCTTCATACGTAGATAGAGGTTTTTGCGTGGAATATCCAAATACTCTGCCGTCTCACCGATATGACCATTATGTTGAACTAAGGCATGGTGAAGAGTTTGCAATTCAAACTGGGCCATTTGATGAGATAAACTGGTGCATTCTGTTCTACATTGATGGCTAATCAAATCTGAGATGCCTAAAACAATACGATCGGCTTCATTCATCAGCTCACGAACATTCCCAGGCCAGTCGTGGCTCACGAGTTGTTGAAAATGAATGGGAGTCAATGGTTGCGCCTTTTTCTTCAAACGAGCTTCAGAACCATGAATAAAATGGCTCAGCAAGAGAGGTATATCATCTTTTCTTTCTCTTAATGGTGGGATATCAAGCGTCGCAACATTAAGTCGATAGTAGAGATCCTGGCGAAAATCTCCTTGTTGCGAGAGAAGTAGTAAGTCATCTTTAGACGCAGAGAGTATTTTCAAATCCACTTTAACCGATGAGTTGCTACCCACTCTTTCCAACTCCCCTTCTTGCACTACCCTAAGCAAACGAATTTGAGCCGAAAGTGGCATGCTTTCTATCTCATCGAGAAACAAGGTCCCACCTGAGGCGAACTCTATTTTACCGATCCGTTTTTTACTTGCGCCCGTAAAGCTCCCTTGCTCATGACCAAACAGTTCAGACTCAATCAAATTTTCCGGCATCGCACCGCAATTGATTGCCACAAATGGATGAGACTTTCTTTCTGATTGAGCGTGTAGCGTGCGCGCTATCATCTCTTTACCACTTCCCGTCTCACCATTGATGACAATATTGACGTCTGCATTTGCGAGCGTCATCAAACGTTGTTTCAGTTTCTGCATCGACTCTGACTGCCCCAGCAACACTTCGTCTAATGAAATATGCCGTTGGCTAGTTTGCTTCAATCGACGATTTTCTAGGGTAAGCTGACGATGTTGAGAGGCTTTAGTAGCCAAGCCAACTAAGTGTTCCGGTCTAAGCGGTTTTTCGACAAAATCAAAAGCCCCATTCTTAATACACTGCAACGCCGTCTCAATATCCGCATGGCCAGAAATCAAAATAACAGGCAGCTGCTCGTCAACCTGGTGGATATGCTCTAAAAAAGTTAGCCCATCCATCGCAGGCATACGAATATCCGATATCACGGTTAAATCACAACCATAGCTAATACAAGGCAGAGCTTTATCTGCAGAAGAAAAGGCGCTGACAGAAAAGCCGTTCAACTCCAGTATTTCCGTTAAACTTTCTCTTAGCTCTTTATCATCTTCTACGAGCAAGATGTGGTGTTGAGACATAACGTCACCTCCGTTCCCTGGTCAAGTTGCGAAGCAATATGGATCGTACCGCCAAAGTCATGCACGATATTGTGCGTAATCGACATCCCTAAACCGAGCCCTTTACCCACCTCTTTGGTGGTGTAGAAAGGTTCAAAAATCCTTTGTCGCTGGCTATTACTCATCCCGCAGCCGTTATCAGACAATTGAATATTAATTTGCCCAGCATGCTTCTTCGCCACAATTTGTATTACTGCAGGACGTGTTACCTCAACGCGCTCAATAGCATCAATACTGTTGCTGATTAAGTTAACAAAGACCTGCTCCAGACGAATTTCATTCGCCATTACGAACATATTGCTTGGCACATCGACAGAGACAACATCTGCTGGCAATGTCTCAGTGAACAACTCCAATGCGTTACAAATAGTGGTTTTTAAACTGATGGGCTGGCAGACATCATCGCTTTTCCGCGCAAAGGATTTCAGGTGCTGACAAAGCTTCGTCGCACGATCTGTTACTTTGTTTATCTTATCAATCTTACTTTTGGCTTTATCACTATCACCCACCTGTAAGTATTGTTCTGCGAGGTACGTATTGGAACGAATAGCTGCCAGCGGTTGACTGAACTCATGCACAATGCCAGTAGTCAACTGGCCAAGCACAGCCAATTTACCCGCTTGAATCAATTCCTCTTGAGTATCTTTCAACTCTTGTTCCGCCATTTTTCGCTGTTGTACTTCGACCACGAGTTGTTTGTTCGTCTCTTCCAACGTCAGGGTGTAATCATGTAACTGCTTCGATTGGTCATAAAACACGTTCGTCGCATCAGCCAAAGAAGCGACTTCATCTTTCCCTGATACATGAATCATTTGTTGCGGCTTCCCTTCTGCAAGGTGGCGCATACTCCGCAATACATACGCAAGTCGATCCAACATGTAGGTCTTTAAGTACCAAGCCATGGTTAGGGTGATGATTAAGATCGCCAATAAAGCGAAGTTTAGCTGTTGGCGACTTTGCTCTAATGTCTCTGTCAATTGCTGGGTAGTCTCACTATTGGCAACCTCAGCATCCACAATCGCTTGATCTATAATGAGTTTAATTCGTTGAATCAGTTCTCTGTTTTCATCAAGTAAGGTTCGATTCTGTTCATCAAAAATCAGGACTCGTAAGCTTCGTTCAACCGCGTTGTCTGGTCCTTCAACATGCTGCTTTAAGCTCTTTGCCATCTGACGCAATGTAATGGTACTTGGTATGTTTTTAAGTACTTCAACCTGCTGCTCAATCTCATAAAGGTTTTCATCAATCATGCTCTGAGCAGCTAACACGTCATTTCGGACACTAAATAGCGGTACTCGCTGAAGAAGATCGAGCACCAAGTTCACGTCACCTTCAAATTTTAATAGCTGGGCTTGGACATTGACCTCGTTGTTTAACTGCGACAACTCAGACGCTGACAACCTTTTTGTTTGGGCTAAGCCATTGACCAACTGGTTTAAGTTGTATTGGCTTTCGGTTGCCAATGGTGCCACTTCATCAACGAAATCAACTTGTAGCCAGTGAAGCTGTTGACTAATCTGCGCTTGTTTCATCTTTAGACGCAATTTTTCCTGACTATTGGCAAAAATATGTGCGACATTCAAATCCAATATTTCAACCAAAGCCAACAGCTCATTGCGCCGTTTACTGCTTAGGCCGGTCTCAGCAAGTTGAGTTAAAACCGGTAACGTCTCTTCAAGGTTGCGCTGAGCTTGAATCAAACTCGCCATAGAATCCGCGCTCGCTAACTTAGACGCATCAGTAATGATAATCCCCCCCGTATGGGCGATTTTTGCGGCAGAAATAAGAATTGGTAACTGCTGATGAACCGTTGTATCAACGCTGTCTGCTACTCGAATAAATGAAAAGAAATTAGTCAAAACAACCGTACTGGCAACAACCCCGGTTAATGCAAAAAGCACAAAAATTCGAGTCGCTATACTATGGCGCTTTTTCATTGCGACGCTCCATGCTCAACTTGCTGGTTCAATTGTTCCAACTCAACCAATGCACTGCTCAATTTCTGCGCCAGATCCCGCTGCCAAGTTTGAGTCATGCGCTGATAAAAACTGTCATAGCGATGTATCGGGCTTAGTTTTGCGTTTAAAGCTGGATCCGTTGCGACCGATTCATCAATAGGAACATCGATTACTCGTTGCTTAATGTTCGTCAATAACAGACGTTGCGGCTCTGACAATGGCGCTTGTTCAAGCTGATACCAAAGGGCCCAAAATCGCTGCCAATCACTTAGACGCTCAGTAATAAATAGATCAAATAGACGATTGACTAAGTGATAACGAGATGCGGATAGTTGTTCATCAAATTGATAGTTTCCTCGGTCTTGCTGAAGACTTTGGCCCTGCTTCAATGATATGCGATTGAGCTGAGGAGACGAGAGCAACTGCTGCCCAAAGTCGCTAAGCAAAAAGTCGATGAACACTTGCCCCTCTGCTGAACGAGATCCAGTGACATAGGCAATCTGAGCGGGAATTAGTGGCGCATTGGGTAAAGGAAAAAAGCCAACGTCATGCCCAGACTCTAAGGCATTTTTATAGAAAAAGTCCACAACAGGGGCGATGGCAAATCGCTGCTTAATGATCCCCTGCCTGACGCCAAAACTGCGCGCCGTTATTGTCGCCAAATTACCGCCCAGCTGTGCGATCACTTGCCATCCTTTTTGCCAACCGTATTGCTGCAAAATAAGCTCAACAACGAGATGATTTGTCCCAGAACGGGACGGCGCACTCAATGCTAATTTACCCACAAACTTTGGAGAGAGTAATGATGCCCAGCCAGTTGGCTCAGGTAACGAATCGGCTCTCAACGCGCTATTGTGCCAAAAAAAGCCAAAATGAGACCACGCGAAAGGAACGGGATCATTGATGTGACCCAACTGTTGCATCAACGCCATTGCGTCTGAAGAGGAGACCCAAACCAAATCCGGCTTAGGCTCTCGTTGTTGCATCAAATGAGCAATCAACGCTGGCGTCTTCTTGTTCATAATTTGTAGCGTTGAGTCAGGGTGACGTTGCTTAAACGCTTGCTCAACTTGAGAATAGAAGCTTTCTGGAAAAGAGGTCAGGACTAGGGGCTTTGCGACAGCGAAAATTGGCATCATCACAGCGCACAACCAAAGCAGCGTTCGAATCCACATTACCAGCCTCCTATTCTGTGCTGATAACATTATCCACAATTAACCAAATTGAAACATAAATGAAACATTCATTTGTGAACTGGATGTCGACTCACTTTAGGCTAGAAATAAAAAAGCTCCCGAAGGAGCTTTAATTACAAGAGTTTATTGAGCTTTTCACCCACGAGCTCTAAGCGCCAACCTTGCATTGCATCAGGTAGCTTGGCCGGATCGCGATCTTTTTTCCATACCCAGCTAATGACTTGGTTTAACTGCTTTTTCGATGCGATAAATTCAGTGGCTAAGCCCGAAGCTTGCGCTGCATGTTTCACTTCATCTTTTAGCACTTTGAACTTTTGCTTGTAGCCTGTCATATCCATCAAGCGTTCAATCTTGTCTGGGTACTCTTCTGCTGGGATCTCTCTTGCAGCTTTTACAATAGAGATAATGCGAGTGGCGTGACGCTGAATAGCACGAGGATCAATCCCCTCTTGCTCCATACGCTGACGATTCTGCAAGCCGAGGCGAGCCACAGTCAAAAGGTCTGCCTCTTTAAATACGAAATTCAAGGCTAAATCACGACGCACCGCTTCTTTATAACGCCAAGTGGCAAGTGGTTTAAGGACTGCAAGCTCACGAGGTTTCAACTGCCAAGCGCCTTTTACGTCAAGGTATGCCATCTCTGCATTAACCGTTTTAACGCGCTTTGAAGCCAACAAATCACTTTCTTGTTGTGCGGCTTGCCACCAGCCAGCTTCCGTTACTTCGTTCAATAGCTTTTCGTATAGCGGCAGTAAGTAGTGCACATCCGCTGCCGCGTAATCTAACTGCTTGGCGGTTAGTGGTCTTGCTAACCAATCTGTGCGAGATTCACTCTTATCCAGTTCAACTCCCAAGTAGTGGTCAACTAATGCAGCAAAGCCTGTCGATAAACCATGACCTAAAAATGCAGCCATGACCTGAGTATCAGCCATTGGATATGGCAAACAACCAAAGCTGTTGTGGAACACTTCTAAATCTTCACCGCATGCGTGAAGTACCTTCAGAACCGAAGTATCTTGAAGTAGGCCGACAAACGCACTCATATCATCAATCACCGTTGGATCTATCAGCGATAAATGTTCGCCGTCAAACAGTTGAATGAGACCCAATTGAGGGTAATAGGTTCTGGTACGGACAAACTCCGTATCTAACATGACAACGTCAGTTTCTCGCGCCTGCTGACACACAAGGTCAAGCTGGTTACTTTCGGTGATGATTTGGTAGTTCACTCGCATCTCGCTGTAGGTTTATACCAATCTAGATAAGTAGTTTTCACTCGTACCACGATGGCTAAATACTCATTTAGATTGGTATCAAATATCGGATATAAAAAATGCCGACAGGTTAATGTCGGCATTCTATCATCAATCACTTAGCTCTGCTCTATTAGCTTTGCTCAGCTTTGGCTAGGTTTGCATCGTTTTCTTCACGAAGAACACGACGCAGGATCTTACCTACGTTAGTTTTAGGTAGGTCTTCTTTAAACTCAACCAACTTAGGTACTTTATAGCCTGTTAGGTGTTGACGACAGTGAGCGATCAGCTCTTCTTTCGTCAAGCTAGGGTCGCGCTTCACTACGTAAATCTTAACTAGCTCACCAGACACTTCATGAGGTTGGCCGATGGCTGCCACTTCAAGCACTTTACCGTGTAGCGCAACAACGTCTTCAATCTCATTCGGATAAACGTTAAAGCCCGACACCAATATCATATCTTTCTTACGATCAACAATATGGATGAGGCCTTCGTCATCAAATTTCACGATATCGCCTGTTGAAAGCCAGCCGTCTTCATTGATCACTTCTTTAGTCGCTTCAGGACGCTGCCAGTAACCTTGCATCACCTGAGGGCCACGAACTTGAAGCTCACCCACTTCGGTATTTGGCACTGGGTTGCCTTCATCATCCACGATACGAACTTCTGTTGAAGGAACAGGCAGGCCAATAGCGCCAGTGTAATCAGTTAGGTCGTATGGGTTACCGGTTACTAACGGCGAACACTCTGTAAGGCCGTAACCTTCTAGCAGATGCGTTCCTGTGGTTTTCTTCCACTGATCCGCCACAGCGCGCTGAACGGCCATGCCACCGCCTACAGATAACTTCAATTTGCTGAAATCAAGCTCGTGGAAGTCTTCGTTGTTGACCAATGCATTAAACAGTGTATTCACACCAGTAATAGCGGTGAATGGGTATTTCTGCAGCTCTTTAACGAAGCCAGGAATATCACGCGGATTGGTGATCAGTAGGTTTTGACCGCCCATTTCAATAAACAGCAAGCAGTTCACTGTCAATGCGAATACGTGGTAAAGCGGCAGAGCCGTTACAACCAACTCGCGCCCTTCAGACAAGACTGGACCATACGCCCCTTTTGCCTGCATCACGTTGGCTATCATATTACGGTGCGTCAGAATTGCTCCCTTCGCCACACCGGTTGTACCGCCTGTGTATTGAAGGAAAGCGATATCATCACCAGACATAAATGGCTTAACATATTGTAGGCGACGACCTTTATGCAAAGCTTGACGCATAGAGATAGCGCCAGGCAGATCGTACTTAGGTACCATACCTTTAACATACTTAACCACAAAGTCGACAATAGTGCCTTTCGCACGAGGTAACATCTGACCAAGACTCGTTAGTACAACGTGTTTAACTTGAGTATTATCAACAATTTGCTCTAGTGTATTAGCAAAGTTAGACACGATAACGATCGCGGTTGCGCCCGAGTCATTAAGCTGATGTTCTAACTCACGCGGCGTATACAGAGGGTTCACGTTTACCGCAATCAGACCCGCTCTTAACACACCAAACAATGCAACTGGGTACTGCAACAAGTTAGGCATCATTAGCGCAACACGATCGCCTTTTTTCAGTTTCAGATCGTTTTGCAAGTACGCGGCAAACGCGCGGCTGCGCTCTTCCAGTTTACGGAAAGTCATTACCGAGCCCATGTTAGTAAACGCAGGTTGGTCAGCATATTGCTGTACTGACTTTTCAAACATCTCAACTAGAGATGGATACTGATCTGGATTAATGTGCTCTGGCACATCGCTTGGATAACGTGATAACCAAGGTTTGTCCACGGTAATACTCCTCGAATAAGCTGGCTGAAGCCGATGAAACGCTGTTGTTTTTATCATCTGCTATTACAGCACAGGCAAGGCGCTTGAGCACGAAACACTCAAACACTTGTTTAAATTTTGTTAACTAAGCCAAAAATTAGGTTAGATACTCTAAAGGGAGCTTGCAGATGACAGTGATGCCCACCTTCAATGACCTTAAACTGAGTCTTTTTGGTAGCATCTTGTTGAAAGCTATGCAGATGTGAAAAACCTTGATCGCCAAGCACCACAAGTTGAGGGCAAGTGATTTGCTGACGAATGAAGTGCGCATGTTCCAACGACATTCGATAGAGAGATTGGCTTTGCAACTGAACATCATGACGCCAATGCCACTGACCATCACGTTGAACTAAACCGCGTTTCACCACTGGCGCGATTAAATCAGATTCAATCTCGTTGACCTTTGCGCGTCTCTCTATCGCGTCCTGCACCGACGTTAATGCTCTTGTCGGTTTTCTACGAATCCTTTGACGACTGAGCACACCCTCTCTTAACCGAGACACAGTGTCGCTCTCTTTTTCTGCCAAAGGTCCGTACCCTTCTATCTGAACTAACCCACTGACTTGTTCAGGAAAGGCGGCACTATAACAACTTGCAATCAAAGCACCAAGCGAATGCCCTACTAGGACTAATCTGTTTGGCGATAACTTAACCAAAAGCTGATAAACATCGTCAATATAGTCATGAAAAGGGGAGAAATTACCCGCACCTTTATGGCTTGAGAGGCCATGACCGGGTAAATCGATTGCGCACAAATGCCAACTGGGATTTAAGCGATGAAGCTCTGCCATGACAGACTCAAAGCTCGCAGCATTATCTAACCAACCGTGCAAAAAAACGACCGAGATATCGGCCGTTTCGCTGTTTCCATATTCTAGACTTGCTAGTTCACCATTGTGGATAGCATAGCGCTGGCTTCGAGCCGTCATTTCACTTCCTGAATTACTTTACCTTTCCGAGTGCCATGGCGAATATCACGGCAATAGAGACTGCGACACGGGTAGAGGTAACTATCAACATCTTGGACGATTACTTTTTCTTCAATGCGCCATAGATGAAAGCCCTCTACTTGCATGACTGGAAATAGATACTCGTAATCACCAACTTTGCCTTGTTCGTTGCTGCTCGTCTGGCCTAATAGCGTAATTAAGCGGCCTTCAGATAAAGTTACCGGATCAGCAAACCCTTCAACGTAGCCAACGAATCGTCCTTGAGGCTCTTGGTTGATGTCTGGTTTACCGCCTGAGCTGATGGGTAAGTTAACCACTTCAACTCGTGTGGTTTGCTCTAAGTTGGTAACTTTAGCAATTACCCCACCTAAACGAACCTGAGGCTGGCTTTCTTGCTCTGCTTGCCACAGCGTATAGTCAGTAACAAGTTGAGGATTTTCTGATTTCAAATTCTCAGGCAAGGTACTGCAAGCACTCAACAGTAAGGCAGAAGCAAAAATAACAAGCTTTGTTAGGAGGGCTGAGTTCATGATTGTCATCATCTTTTGGCGATAGATTTAGATATAAATATCGACACCAAGCATCTGTGATAGTTCATCACGCTTCGCTTGGTGCATGACATTCATGTACTCTTCCATCGCTTTACGGCTGCGACCTTCAGGAAGATCGTACTGAATTTGAGCCTTATGAACTTCAGACTCACTGACATGGCGGATAGTATGAGCCACAGCATTCGCCACCTTAGTTGGCTGACCAACTGGGTTCTGTTGCTGTGATTTTTTAACCTCATTCTTCTTATTGGTCTTGTTGGCTCTATTTGGGCCGGGGACCGAAGGAGGTAATCCGTTAATCGATACCATACTATCCGTTTAACTGTTATTCGAGTTACTCACGACCAGGCAGCTTTTTCCACGCTACCGTATCACGTAGATACGTTGGGCTGGCCTCTTCTGCTTCAACGGTATGACCTTTCGCCAACTCAAATTGAGCTAGATAAACAATATCTTCCGCGTCAGGGAATAACACCTCCCCTGCGCTGCGCTGAAGTTTCAGATCTGCCAACTCTTGTTGGTAAGCATCCCAACCCGTGCCTGCGGTATGCCAAACATGCTCATCCGCCTGACATTCCTCAGCAAGTTTTGCCGGTGGAATAACGCATTCCGCATCAAACTGAGCCCATGTGCCATCTTCTTGACGAGCATAACGGCCCCAATACACTTCGCTCATTCGAGCGTCAATCGCACTGGCGACGTGGGTTGCACCATGTTTACGGTAACTACCTTGCGCCATTGCTTCAAGTGTTGATACGCCAACCATAGGCAAATCAGCACCGAATGCTAAACCTTGTGCAATACCAATGCCAATTCGCACACCGGTAAAACTGCCCGGACCACGACCAAACGCAAGCGCATCAAGATCAGCCAGTGTTAATCCTGCTTCTTTTAAGACTTCATCCACCATTGGGAGGATTTTTTTTGTATGATCGCGAGGCGCGACCTCGCTACGGACATACACTTTGTCATCTACCAAAAGCGCGACAGAGCAATTTTCTGTCGCTGTATCTAGGGCAAGAATTTTTGCGCTCATTGAAATCTCTAATTGTTCGTTGTTATTTCTAAAATCTATTCAAGAAAGTCCTGAATCACCTTCAAATCCCGTGTGCGCGGAATCGGCGGTAAACTTGCTAAAAACACACCGCCATATTCACGAGTCACCAAGCGGTTATCACAAATAATCAGCGCGCCTTTATCTTTCTTATCTCGAATTAATCGCCCGACACCTTGTTTCAAGGTAATCACTGCCTCAGGAATTTGCACCTGTGCAAAAGGGTCGCCACCTTTCAGTTGACAATCCTCGATGCGCGCTTTGATTAGCGGGTCATCAGGGGCGGTAAACGGTAATTTATCGATGATAACACAGCTCAGTGCATCACCTCTAACATCTATCCCTTCCCAGAATGCGCCCGTCGCAACGAGTAGAGCATTCCCGAGCTCCATAAACTCTGCCAACGTTTTTTGTTTGCTGGTCTCACCTTGCATTAATACCGGTACCGTGAGCGTCTCTCTAAAACGCTCTGCGAGTGTTTTCATCATGCTGTGGGAAGTACAAAGGAAGAAACATCGCCCTTGGTTCTGTTCGATTACTGGCCCAAGCATACGCACCAGTTTTTCTGCCAAACCAGGGCTATTGGGCTCTGGCAAGTATCGAGGTACACAGAGCCGAGCTTGGTTTTGATAGTCAAATGGGCTAGGCAACGAAAACTGTTTATTCGGTTTTAACCCTAGTCGAGAGGTAAAGTGACCAAAATCATCATTCACCGCCAAAGTTGCTGAGGTAAATACCCAAGCGCCTTGCTTTAACTCAATCTGTTCGTGGAATTTATCAGCAACCGAAAGAGGCGTAATGTGCAAACTAAAGTGACGCGGTGTGGTGTCATACCAATACGAATAACCGGTTATCGACACTTCACATACACGAGCCAACCGAGCTTGTATGGTATTGGCACGCTCAAATGCAGCATCAAGCAACTGGCTTCGGCCTAATGCAAGTTTCAGCACTTCTAGCACAAAACTCAGGGATTCATTCAAGCGCTCCATTTCGCGTGCGATTGACGGTGACTTGATGGCTTCTCGCCAATTACCGCGAAATCCAGGTTCACCGAGCACGATACGTAAATCCATCGCAGTTTGGAGCAGCTTTTCACCTGCTTTCTGCAACTGGCGCATGTCTTTTGCTTCCGTTCGATAACCAATTTCGATGTCTTTACACAGCTCCTGAATCTGACGGCTAGAGAGCGATTGGCCAAAGTATTGACTTGCGATATCGGGTAGCTGGTGCGCTTCATCAAAAATAAAAACATCAGCCTCAGGTATCAATTCGCCAAAACCCGTTTCTTTAATGGCGAGATCTGCTAAAAACAGGTGATGGTTCACCACCACCACATCTGCATCCATCGCTTTTTTACGCGCCTTCAACACGAAGCAATCTTGATAACTTGGGCATTCTTTCCCTAAGCAGTTGTCATTAGTTGAAGTGATATTAGGGATGACAGGGCTATCTTCAG
>Ga0209379_10000702_pt1 | contig 24975 bp, 27 predicted proteins | sample tdDd001_FD_187124 | JGI IMG/M metagenome (GOLD analysis project Ga0209379, IMG submission 187124) | Marine sediment microbial communities from the Atlantic coast under amendment with organic carbon and nitrate - tdDd00.1 (SPAdes)... | ecosystem: Environmental > Aquatic > Marine > Coastal >...
TCAACGGTCTTAAGAAAGCATCTATCGAGATCGACCGTAAGATCCTTGCTGACATCGCGGTATTCGACAAAGCTGCATTCGCAGTTCTAGTTGAAAAAGCGAAAGCTGCTCTTTAATTAGAGTTAGTGATTAGGATTAAGGAAAGGAGAGCTTCGGCTCTCCTTTTTTATATCTAAAATACCTTCTATAAGCTTGATAGCGGGCTTTTAACACCGCTAGCACCTCTTTCCAATACATGAGTGTAAATCTGCGTGGTACGCACGTCGCTGTGTCCTAGTTGTTCTTGTACTGTTCTGATATCTGCACCTGATTCTAATAAATGTGTTGCGAAGCTATGCCTAAGGGTGTGGCAGGTAACGTGCTTATCAATTCCAGCCTCTTTCGCCGTGCGCTTAACAGCGCGTTGAAGTGCAACAGCGTTAATGTGATGGCGTCGTATTAAGCCTGTCTCTGGATCTGTCGATAGCTTGTTCGAGGGGAATAAGTAGTGCCACTTGAACTCCAGTTCTGCGCCTTGATACTTCTTCTGTAATGATTGGTTAATCCATACGCCTGCGTACCCTGGTGTATTCATATCTTTTTTGTAATAGCGCTGTGCTAAAGCTTGTTGCTCTTTCAGCATAGGGACCAACTCTTTGGCCAAGGTAACGACTCGGTTCTTGCCGCCTTTACCCTGCCAAATTCGCACTGCTGAGTAGTCGTAATCAATGTCGTGTACTCGCAGCCGAACGGCTTCCATTACACGTAGTCCAGAGCCATACAACAACATAATATGGAGTTTGTACCTTGGATCTATGTGTTTAAGGAACTGGCGGGTTTCATGTTTGGTTAATACCACAGGAAGTTTTCGATCGAGTAACGACTTTTGAAACTTCATATCGTTTTCTAACGGAGTCCGATAAAAATCGCGATAGAGAAAGTTAATCGCGTTGAGTGCAAGAGCTTGAGTTTTCGCGGCCACTTTATCGTGGAGGGCAAGGTGTGTTAGGAACTCTTCAACACTCTTTTCATCGAGCTTCGAAGGATGAGTCATATGATGGAACGTAACGAAGCGACTAATCCAGTTAATATATGCGTCAATGGTCTTAGTCGCATAGTGACGCGCTCTCATGTGTTCTTTAATGCTCAATATAAACTGATTCTTCATCGCTATGACCTAATGTGGCTAAGTAAATTAGCCACATTGTTTGGGACGAGCAATGAATTCAAGCCTCTAACGCAGCATGTATTCAATAACTGGTTCAATCGCACTAAGTTTCATTCGAAGTGATTGATAGTTGCCGATTGAACTGTGAGGCATGTCTGTACGGTTCCATATAAATACAATTGCGACAGTGTTACCATTTGGAAACTTTATACGATTTTTCAATGGATTATTTCTTATCGCCCGATGAAAAGTCGAGGTGAATAATCACAACAAAAGGATGTTAACTGTGAAAAAGGCACTCGCTTTCGTTTTGTCGGCAACCATTGCGTACAGCCCACTCGTGACAGCAGAAACTAAAAAAGAATCGGTGGCGCAACTACTTGATGCTATGAAGATTGAAGATCAAATGGTGGGAGGCTTTGAAGCAATGCTTCCTGTTATTCATCAGCTTGCCGCTAAGCTTCAGCTCGATCAAGCCGAAACAGAAGAGCTAAAAGAAATATATCGTGATTGGTTTAATAACGATTTTGACAAGTTTTATATCAGCACACAGATCGCCGATCTCTATGCGGATACTTTCACCCATGATGAAATCAAAGCGATCACAGAGTTCTACCTAACGCCGGCTGGGCAAAAGTTGGTAGAAAAGTCGCCAGAGCTTGCGAAACTGGGTGCTCGATTCGGTATGGAAGAGGCGCAGCGTAAACAGCAGCAACTGCTTGAGAAGTTGGGACCATTTATTGAAAAGCACTCACCAGAACAGTAACTAGATGATCAATCATTTGATAAAGCAGTAGATTGAATATGGACGAAAAAAGTCAGCGGTTTTTACAACAATACCTAGATACTCTACCAGAAGACAAAATGCTCAGTAGTCCTTCTTGCAGTGCAGATTACTTTTGTGCAGATGAATACAATGCCAATTTATGTGCAGAGCTGATATTGCGCGGTGAAAAGCAGGCATCGTGTAGTTTAGAGTATTGGTACAGTCATGAAGGTGAGCAAATGCCTGAAGTGGGGCATTTGCAGGTTGTACTCAATTGGCAGAAAGAGCCAGTATGTATTATTGAGCTTAGTGAGGTATCCAAGGCAAGGTATTGCGATGTTACTGCAGAGTTCGCTGCGGCTGAAGGGGAAGGGGATAAAAGCCTTGAGTGGTGGCGTGAAGCGCACTGGAGGTTCTTTTCTCGTGAATGTGAAGAACTCAACATTGAACCAAGTGAAGAGATGTTGTTAGTGCTTGAGCGCTTTAAAGTCGTCTACTCTTAGTCTGCTACAAAACAGCGATAAGCCAAGTAAAAGGCCCGATATTCATCGAGCCTTTTTCTATTTTGCGAGTCTCTATTTAATTCGCAATGTTCATCGTCAGGTTGAGGTCGAGTGATAATTTAGAAAGCTTGTCCTTCAACACTTTACGCGTCTTTTCTAGCTCAGCAACTTGGACCTGTTTACCTTGAGCATGAACGTCCAATTTTACGCGAAGCTCTCGGCCTACCTTGGTAACACCAGCCACTTCTAGGTTTTGCGTTACTTGCTTATCGAGAGCAGAAACTTCAGCGTCTACAGTGTCACAAATCTTCGCACTAGGCTTCATCATTAGAAGTTCACGCAGAGCATCGCGAAGCATCTCAAACGGGACTTTAATGAAGTAGAACGACATTAGAATCATCATCATTGGGTCCGCATAAACCGCATATTGTGACAGTGGAGAAAGCGTAATCAACCATGCTGCGATAAAGCCAAGAGTTACAGCGACACTCAGTAGGGTATCCATCTGCCATTGCTTGGTTTCCGCTTCAATCAAACCTGATGAAAAGCGTTTAGATTTCTTAGCGATATGCCACCAAGCGTAACCACAACCGATAACGTTTACTGCGCCAAACAAGGTGGCGATACCAACATCGACTTCACGGCCACCAGTAAACATAGAGGCGACGGCAGAATAGAGCGAGTAAGCGACAACAGTAAGAATGACACTGCCTTTAATTGCGATAACGATAGGCTCAAGTACCGATTTACCAAATGGAAATTGACGCTTAGAAGGACGTTCAATAAATCGAGAGACTGCCAGTGACAATAAAGTTAACAGTAAACTGACTAGGGAGTAGACACCATCAAAAACAATGACAAGTGAACCAACAAGCAATCCGAGTACTAAACCACCGCCAGCGAAGCCTGATGCTAAAAGCGCTGAGAAGGTAAGTATTCGTTTTTCATTTAAGCTTGTCCTGGCACACATAAAGGTATCTCTTCTATAAACACCCTTATAGTTTTCTCACAATCAGAGAATTAAACAAACTAAATCTAGGGTCACAGTCAGGTCAAAAAGTGTACACTTCAATTAATTTTATAATAATCAATAAGATAGGTTAGGATTCCAGTGTCAATAAAATTGTCACTGACTGATATTTAATCTATTGGAAACTTGTTTTAAAAATCAAATAGATACTCATTGAGCTTATCCGCAAGCCATGACATACCAGGGTGTTCAGCCATGCCTGCTGAAGTGAACATGCAGTAATCTTCTTGTGTTAAGCCATAGGTATGCTTGATTACCGCCAGTTCTTGGCTTCTCAGTAAATGGCGAATAAGGGGCTCTGGCAGTACGCCCCAAGCATCTTCTTCCAAAATAGTATTGAGCATGTAATCGAAGCTTGAGAAGCCAATATGCCTCAAGGAGAAAGGCTGTAGCTCTGGGTTATCTTTTTCGTTCAAATAAACCATAACGGCTTGCATCGCATTGCGCAGTTCATCATCTGACACACGTCTTAGACGCGCAAGTGGGTTAATTGAACGGCACACAGACATTAGGCGAATCTTACCAAGAGGCTGGAAGGTGATTAGCGGGTCGTCAATGCGTTCATAATCGACACCAAAAGCGAAGTCGACCTGTGAGGTGGCGACTAAGTTGGTCAGATCACCACTAGAAGCAAGCACAATGTTGAATGCGGTGGCAGGGAAACGGTTGTTGAGTCGGTGTGACAGATCTTGCCACAGCTCATCAGGTAACGAGTCATCACGAGCAATCCACACTTCGGCGTTAAACTCACCAGAGACTTGGGCACATGTCTGTCTGATTCGCGAGGCGGTGACCAACAGGTTCTGGCTGTCTTTGTAAATCGCTTTTCCTGCTTCAGAGAGGACCAAATTGTTTCCGCTGCGCGCAAATAGCTCTACGTCGAGATCTTTCTCTAACGCTTTGATCGACATGCTTAACTTAGTACGGTTGCATTCGAGTTGACGTGCCGCTTCCGATACTGAGCCAGTATCAGCAACGGTACAAAAGGCTTCGATTTGCGAAAGGTTCATCGGCTGCTCAATTTGGTTAGATTGAAATCGATCTTATATCAAAGTTAGTGGATTGTCTGTTTTCACTACTGAAATGCTATGAATTTCATGCAGTTTTGATACTCTTGGCCTGTGCCTAATGAATGTAGTTACAGGGAGATCATGATGGCTAACACTTGGGACGACGTCGCAGCAAACTGGGATTCGGAAGTTTCTACTAATACCTATGCAGATAAAGCGTTCGAATCGCTAAAAAGTGTTGTAGATGTGACGGGGTTGCATGTCCTTGATTTTGGTTGCGGAACAGGCCTTTTGAGTCAACGCATGTCGCCAGCAGTGAAAGACATTGTTGCGCTAGACAGTTCTGAATCAATGATTGAGCAATTGGACAACAAAGAGCTTGAGAACGTTGAGCCTGTTGTAGATATGCTAAGCCGTGGCTTGGTGGCAATGCACCCAGCTTTTAGAGCGCAATTTGATCTTGTGGTTGCATCCTCTGTATGCAGTTTTCTACCAAATTATTCAGATGTCGCTGATATTGTATATAGCCTTATTGATGAAGGTAGTTACTTCGTCCACTGGGATTGGCTGTCTGATAAAGACGAAGTCGGCGGTATGACAATTGGTCATGCACAGCAAGTATTGACTAGCGTTGGTTTTGAAGAGGTGGTGGTAACTACGCCGTTTGAAATTGAAACGCCGCAAGGAACATTGAAAGTATTGATGGCGGTTGCTAAAAAATAGCGGCAATCACCGTTGAATTGTTAAAGCCCGAATCGAGTGTTCGGGCTTTTTTATTTTTACTTTTCTATGCTTGGTACTGCACTACCTCATCTAATACCCAAGGGTTAGCAATTGCCCCTTTGTTTTGTACTACATCGCCATGTAAAACTTGCTTCACCGCGAGTTCAACTAACTTGCCGGACTTGGTCTTTGGTATTTCACTGAGTGAGTAGATTTCAGCAGGCACATGTCTTGGTGAGCACTGAGCGCGCAAAGTTTGCTTGATCTGATTCTGTAGCTCTTCATCAAGTAGGCAGTCTGGCTCCAGTTGGACAAAAAGCACCACTTTTTCATCTCCTTCAACACGTCTAGATACAGCGATAGAGTCTTGCACTGCCGGGATTTGATTGACTTGTTGATAGATCTCAGCGGTACCAATACGAACGCCGCCGGGGTTTAGCGTTGCATCACTTCGGCCATAAAAAACCATACCACCCGTTAAGGTGATTTCGACGTCATCGCCATGGTGCCAAGTATTGTTAAACTTACTCCAGTAGGCGTTATGGTAGCGCTCCCCATCATCATGCCAGAAACCGAGTGGTTGATTGGGGAAGCTATTCATACAGACGAGCTCACCACGCTGTGAGGTAATTGGCTCTCCAGATTCGTTGAAAACCGCGATATCCATACCTAATGCTGCACCTTGGCACTCTCCTCTATAAACGGGAGAAATCGGGTTTCCTAGTACAAAGCACCCGCAGATATCAGTACCCCCAGAAATAGATGCTAAGTGAAGGTCAACTTTGATGTTGTCATAAACGAAATCAAACTGCTGTGGATAGAGCACTGAACCGGTCGAGCATAAGGTTCTCAAGGAGGCGAGGTCATAGCTATCACAAGGCTTAAATGTACTTTTTTGTAACGCCTCAAGGTACTTGGCCGATGTACCAAATAAAGTGACCTCCGCTTCTTTGGCTAGTTGCCACAAAATATTGGGATTTGGGTACATGGGGCTACCATCAAAAATCACCAGTGTTGCGCCACTCGCTAGCGTCGAAACATGCCAGTTCCACATCATCCAACCACATGTGGTGTAGTAGAAAACGCGATCTTTAGGCTGAATATCACAATGGAGTTGGTGCTCTTTGAGGTGGTTAAGGATTGTGCCGCCAACAGAGTGAACAATACATTTAGGTTTCCCTGTTGTGCCGGAAGAATAGAGAACAAATAGTGGATCATTGAAACCAATGCGCTGATAACGAATTCCGCGAGGCAAGAAGCTAGCTAAGATCGCTTCCCAGTCAGAAAAAGGCTCACGGCTATAACATTGTTCAGTAGGCGCAGACTTTAAGTATTCTATCTGACAGGTATTGATAATACTTGGCAGAGCTTCAACTAGTTGTCGGTTTTTATCTTCAAGATGAAAGGTTTTGCCATTGAACTGGTAGCCGTTGCAGCAGAACAAAATTTTTGGCTGAACTTGGCCAAAACGTTCAGTCACACTTTCAACGCCAAAGTCAGGCGAAGTCGATGTCCAAATGGCACCTAAACTGGTAGTGGCGAGCATGGCAATAACGGTTTCAGTCATATGGGGTAAATACCCCGCTACGACGTCACCTTTATCGACGCCATTATGTTTTAACCATTGTTGAAGAATAGAGACTTGGTCACACAACTCTTGCCACGTGATTTTACGGCTTTCACCTTGCTCATTTTTAAACCAAATCGCGATATCTTCAGGTGCTTGAAAGGCGTAAGCGAGAAGGTTTTCTGCATAATTGAGTTGTGATTGAGGGAACCAAATAGTGTCTCTGCTCGGTGTGAACTTGTCCCATTTCGCCAACCCTTCACCTAATATGCAATCCCCTTTGTAACCAATAACATCGCAAAATTGCCATACTTCGAGCCAGAAATCTTTCTTATTTTCGACCGACCAGCGCTGAAGTTCTGCATAGTTATCAAGGCTATCACCCTGAAAATTAATGTGTTTAATGAATTGGTTAAGGTTAGATGATTCGATCCGATCTGGGCTTGGTGCCCAAATAGGGGAAGGCAAGTGTGCATCTGATTGAGACATGACATCCTCGTCTTTATGTTCTCCGTAACTGGATTAAGCTTTGATGAATTTCTGACCAAAGTCAAACATCTGAGCATTCATCAGATTACTGAAAAATAAGCAAAAAGCTGTCAAATGTAAAATTAATGTTACAGCAAAGGCGTGCTGTAGAGTTGCTTGGTTAAATTGTCACCGGAGAAGCATGGCGATAGGCTTAATGTAACGGATTTGTTAACGGAGCTAGGTATGGCACAGTATCACTCTAAACCTGTGAATGAACACGGGATTGTAGATTGGACCCCGGAAGAAGATGCAATATGGCACGATTTAGTTACCCGTCAGTTAGCACTGGTTAAGCAAAGAGCCTGTAAAGCGTATTTGTCGGGGCTAGAGCTGCTCAGTCTACCAATGAATAAAGCTCCCCAATTGGTTGATATAAACAAAGTTTTAAAAGCTGAAACTGGTTGGCAGGTTGAACCTGTTCCCGCTTTGATTAACTTTGATCGTTTCTTTGGTTTATTGGCCGAGAAAAAGTTCCCAGTTGCCACCTTCTTGCGAACGCGAGAGGAATTCGACTACCTGCAGGAGCCGGATTTCTTTCATGAAATCTTTGGCCATTGCGCGATGCTAACCAACCCAGAATTTTCGGAATTTACTCAGACTTATGGTGAGTTAGGTTGCGAGGCGAGTGATAAAGAGCGAGTCTATTTAGCGCGTCTTTACTGGTTTACAGTGGAGTTTGGTCTAGTAAAAGAAGGTGACAGCACTAAGATTTATGGTGGCGGTATTCTCTCTTCACCAGGTGAGACTATTTACGCCCTTGACGATGTGCGGGCCCAAAAAGTGGACTTTGATATCCATACTGTTTTGAGAACTCCTTATCGCATTGACATAATGCAACCGGAATATTTTGTATTAGATAACATCGAACAGCTTTATAAGCTCAGCAAAATGGATTTGATGTTTCATGTAAAGCAGGCGATGAAAGCCGGACTATTACCCCCACTATTTGAACCAAAGGAAGTGACACATGCTTAATGAATTACGCTGCGAAGCATGCACCAGCAGTGCGGTAGCACTAGGCGCAGAAGAACGACGATTGCTACTGACAGAGTTGAATGATTGGCAAATGATAGAGCGTGATGGCATTCCACAGCTTGAAAAAGTGTATAAGTTTAAAAACTATAAGTTGGCTTGGGCTTTTGCGAATCAGGTTTCTGAATTGGCTGAAGCAGAGTTTCACCACCCTTCAATTTTGCTTGAGTGGGGTAAGGTAACGGTCACTTGGTGGAGCCATTCCATCAAGGGTCTACATCAGAATGACTTTATCTGTGCAGCAAAATGTGACCAGTTTGGCTAAGTAGAAAGTAATTAAAAAAGCCTGAACACTCTCAGGCTTTTTTAGTCTATGTTCAATTATTTAGAATGAAGAAAGGTAGCGTTGTTCACGGACGACCTTACCATTTTCATCTTTCACTTCGAATGTGAATGAACGGCCGTTATCAAATAGGTTTGCGGCCATAAATGTACCTTTTGAGCCTGTTACATACGTTTTGGTACCATTGCCAACAACTTTAACAGGGACACCGCTGACTGGCTCTCCATCTTTCAGTACAGTTACATCAGCATGGTTACGGTCAGCTTTTACTCGAATTGAGTAGTCACTTGCAGGCATTGCAAATGCGATAGTTGAAGTTAGGGCGGTCAGGGCGATGGCTTTTAGTACTGTTCTCATAATGAATTCCTCTCAATATTTGGCTATATGCGATTTTTGTAAACTGCGTCTTTGCGCTTGAGATAAATCATAAGCGTGATTGTTATCACGAAAAACAATACAAATTAGTTATAGATGTTCAAATTTTTCGAACTTGGCTACGCCGTCAGTTTTGCTTGTTGTTCGAGTACATCTTCAATGCGGCATACACTGAGAGGTTTGGACTTTAGATAGCCTTGGATATAGTTGCACTTATGTTGGCTAAGTACTGCAAGCTGTTCAGGTGTTTCAACGCCTTCAGCAACAACTTCTAGGTCAATAATATGTGCCATATTGATGATTGCTTGGCATAAACTGTCTGCATTACTTTGGCCCATGGCTATACGGCTGACGAAACTGCGATCGACTTTGATCACATCAACTGGGTAGTCATTGAGAACGGATAGCGAAGAATAGCCAGTGCCAAAATCATCTAAATACAAGATAACGCCTAAGTCTTTGATGCGTTGTAACTGGTGAGCACTGCATTCATCGCTTAACAGCATCGACTCGGTAATTTCTATTCCAATTAGGTGAGGGGGGAAGCTGCACTCGCTGAGTAAACGGCAGAGAGTATGGTAAATATGCTCAGATTCAAACTGCTTAGCTGAAACGTTGATATTGATCCTTGGAACCGACTCACCTTGCCTTGTAATCCATAAACGCTGTAGTGTTTTGCAACACTCCGTCGCGACCCAATCACCGATTTTCACAACTAGCCCTGTCTCTTCAGCTATCGGGATGAAATCAACCGGAGAAATAGCGCCGAACTCAGGGTGTACCCATCGTAAGAGCGACTCAAAGCCAACCACACGGTCATCCGTGATGGAATAGATAGGTTGATAGACTAATGAGAGCTGCTTTAGGTTGAGTGCGTTGGTCAGCTCTTGCTCTAGAGTAAAACGTTTCTTTGCTTGATTGAACATCTGCTCATGAAAGAACACCACTTTTTCATGAGTTGAAGTCTTAGCCTTATACATGGCTGTGTCTGCTTCACGTAAGATGCTTGCTAGCGTCTGTGTCGGGTCAGTAACAACCGAAATCCCAATGCTGGTTCCTATGTGGCAAGATTGGCCGTCAATATTATATGGTTGGCTAAGCACCTTGGAGTAACGCTGACAAATATCACTCAGTGCCTCTTTGGAAGTCAGCCCAGGAAGACAGATGACGAACTCATCGCCACCAAATCGGAAGCTCATATCGTTACTTCGGCAGTGTTGAGTTAAACGACAGGCTACTTTTTGCAATAGCTTGTCACCGTGTAGATGGCCCATCGAGTCATTGATCACTTTAAAACGATCGAGATCGATGAATAAAATTGAAAAGCCCTTACTTTGTCCACTTGATAACAGAGAGAGTTGTTTATCGACCTCGGAGCTAAGCGCAGTACGATTGCTCAAATTAGTCAGGTTATCCCTCACCGCTTGAAGGGCGAGAGAGCGTGTCTTTTCTTCAATCACTTGATCAGATACTTTAAGTCGCGTGGCATAAAAGTTGGCTGCAATAGTAGCGGAAACCGTCAGCATCAAAATTAAAAAGACAGAAGTCAAACCGTACAGCGCGGTACTCCCGGTGCGATCGGTGTTCGAGATAGATAATTGCCACTTGGTATTAAATAGTGGAATTCGTACCGTTCGGCTAGCAGAGACAATGCGGGTTGAAAAGCTGTCGTCTTCAAGTTTAGTGTTGATGTGCGACTCAAAGATTTTAATATCATTTGGCTTAGTAAATACACTGATGCCCGTGCGGTTAGAATTGACCTCTGTATGCCAGATTTCACCAAGTAGCTCGTGCAAAATGATATTGGCGACGACAAATCCATCAAGAGTACCATCTTGCCCAAACTTAGGTAGCAGTAGCCGTGCCCCCAATTGCCCTTCTTCAACATAGTCGACCACGCCAAGACGATTTCCGCTGATAGACCTCGACATCGCACTGACCGCCGATGGATCACTTTCTAACCTAACGCCTAAATAGTCCGAGCCTTCAAAAGAGGATGAAATGAAATAAATGGGTAAGGTTAAGCCATTTAAAAACCAAATAGGGTCGTCTTGAGCTGATATCGGCGGGGTCAGGCGATAGCCCAAGAAGCCTTGTTGCTGAGCGTTGAGCTCGAAGTCGATAACATCATTAATCGCAACGGTGGGCGCCCACATGATTGAATGAATCATCGCGTTTATTCCGACCTGCTCCGAAAAGTAAGATTCGAATTGCTGCGGAGTCGGAGTGTTGCCATTAGCCAGAAATGATCGGGTGGAGTAGAGCAAGGTCTCTATCGCTTTCAGTGACTGCGATAAAGTCTGCACTCTATTGTTGAGTTGATTCTCAAGTAAGCCATTGAGCTTTTGAGTCTCGTAATAATGAACAGTGACATAGCTCGCGACCGCAGCTGAGAGGCCGATAAACCAGATCAAGGCAAGGGTTTTCAGTGACAGAGCAAGTTTCAAAGCAACACAGAAAGAAATTTATAGAGTGATTTAGATGATAACTGTGAATAATATTAATGCAAATGATAATTAGTGCTATTTATGATCGTTGTGTAAAGGATTGTTAATTGGTCATTATCGGAAACGCACATAATAAAAGGCGTAGTTATGTAAATTTGCTCTAAAGAAGGTGTTGCGCGAAAGTGTGAAGTAGATCTAATCTATTAGCCAAGGTGATGGGGTTCCACCTACTTAACCGCCACTTCAGGCTGATGACTCCTACAGAAACGAAAACAGGTAAGACTGTTGGTAATTAACCGTAGCGCTTCGCTATGGCTAGTTTTCTGTAGAGAAGTTGCGCCTTCAGATCTTCGCTTGTTTTCCTGCTTAAATAGGAAAACGCCATGCAATATTCTTCTGAAATTCAATCAATGTGCCCGATTCAACGTGGGGACTTACACCCATCTGCGCCTATTCCTGTCGAAGGACGTATGATTCGTCCTACTGACGTGATTGCGATCTCTGGCCTTAGTCATGGGGTTGGTGCCTGCGCGCCTCAACAAGGAGCTGCCAAGTTAACCCTCAACGTAAAGCAAGGCATCATTGAAGAAGCTTTGATTGAAACCATCGGATGTTCAGGAATGACGCATTCCGCTTCGATGGCCGCAGAGATACTGACCGGTAAAACCATTCTAGAAGCACTCAATACCGATTTAGTTTGCGATGCCATCAACGTAGCCATGCGTGAAATTTTCCTCCAGTTTGTTTACGGACGCACTCAATCGGCGTTCTCTGAAGATGGGCTAGAAATTGGCGCGGCACTTGAAGACCTTGGTAAGACTCAACGCAGTCAAGTAGGAACCAGCTATTCTACGCTGGCTAAAGGGGTGAGATACATGGAATTGGCGGAAGGTTATGTGACCAAATTAGCGCTTGATGAGCATGATGAAGTGATTGGTTACCAATATCTTAACCTAGGGAAAATGATGGCAAGTATTGAGAAAGGCGAGAGTCCAGAACAGGCGATGGCGGGGGCGACAGGAGTTTATGGTCGCTTTAATGAAGCCGTTAAAACTATCAATCCACGTCACGCTTAATCTGAGGTCTTTGCTATGAATACTCAAACAACTCAACTATTAAACCAAATGAACCTCGCTACTGTTGAACAAGCTCATGATTATTGCTTAAGTTTCGGTATTGATCCGAAAAAAATGGTGCTTGAGACGCAGCCTATCGCTTTTGATAATGCTTGCGACGCTTATACTGTAGGCACAGCCTTAGCCCTGTTCAAACAAGCAGAAACCGCAGAGAAAGCTGCGCAATATATTGGCGAGGGACTACAAGCATTCACTAAGCCTGGTAGCGTGGCAGAGCAACGACAAGTGGGCTTAGGCCATGGTGCTCTTGCTGCTCGACTTCTTAATGAGAATACGCACTGCTTTGCTTTCCTCGCGGGCCATGAATCATTTGCAGCAGCAGAAGGCGCAATTAAGATAGCGCTGAACGCCAATAAATCGCGTCAAACTCCGCTGAAAGTGATTTTGAACGGCTTAGGGAAAGATGCGGCGTATCTTATCTCGCGTATTAATGGATTCACTTATGTGCGTACCGAGTTTGATTATCAGACCAATGAGCTGATTGAAGTCGAGCGACGTCGATTCTCGCAGGGCGAGCGTGGTGAGATTCTCTGTTACGGTGCAGATGATGTTAGAGAAGGTGTTGCCATCATGCATCGTGAATCAGTCGATGTCAGCATTACCGGCAACTCGACTAACCCGACACGTTTTCAGCATCCTGTGGCGGGCATCTACAAATCAGAGTGCAATAGCCAAGGGAAAGCATATTTTTCTGTGGCTTCTGGTGGTGGTACAGGGCGAACTCTTCACCCTGATAACGTCGCAGCAGGTCCAGCGAGCTACGGTATGACGGATACTATGGGCAGAATGCATGCTGATGCTCAGTTTGCGGGCAGCTCATCTGTTCCTGCTCATGTGGCTATGATGGGCTTCATTGGTATGGGTAATAACCCTATGGTTGGGGCGTCGGTCGCATTGGCGGTTGCTGTCGATCAGCAGCTTCATCATTAATTCTGATTTGGATTGTCTTGAAGAGGCTTTGGACGACTGCTTTCCAAAGCCTCAACTTCTTTCAGGTACCGAGATTGCAGGGTATCTAATTTCCTTAGTAGTATGCTTATATCCCGAATTAACGCCTGGTTAAGCTGCGCATAGTCTAAGCTGGTTATCATGTTAACCATATTGCCATTGCTATGACAGTGGCGACTAATGGAGAGCCATTTATCTTGTTGACGTGACGCTTCTTCGTTGAGTGGAGCGAGCACACTACGTTCATTATCGATAAGATCAATGATGGTTGTTGAGGCTCTAATTTGAGCGTTCATATGCTCTAGATAGTTAGGGTTGTTTGTTGACCATAAACTGTAAATTTCATCGGCACTAAATTCCTGAAATAGGAATGGCTGATCTTGGTATAGCTTAAGAAACTGGTTAAACCGTGAGGCGTGAAGGTTGTACGACTCATCCAGTTCTTGTTGGACTTTGAGGCTGGCATTCCAACTTTTTTCATTGCATTGGGACCCGTTCACCTGAAAAGGTAAAGTGATCAGCATTGCTGCCGTTATAGTAGTTAAGTAATGCCATATCATGAGTATGGATGCCGTGGTTTTGATTCGATAAGTATAGGAAAAATTCAGAACGGATATGAAAAAGCTAATGATGCTTGTCTTACTGCTTTTAGGCATTGGTTGTGCCGCTGGTGGTTACTACATTTTCTACTACAAGCCACAACAAGATGCGATGGCGGCGCTAGAAGCTGAGAGCAACAAGGAGCCTGTCACGCCACTTGAAATTGTGGAAGAGGAAGAGCAAGAACAAGTGAAGCCACCAGTGACTGACTACTACGTGAGTCCACCGAGGCTTGGTGTCCGTGAAATGCCTGATTTTGATGCGTTTGTCGAAAGTGTTGTCTACCGTGGCGATAAATTGCACATTCTGGAAAAACGTGATGGCTGGGGACGTATTTCTCCCTATTACGTTTATGAAGACGGAGGGCCAGAAGTGGCTGAGTGGGTACCGATGGAAGCATTACTTGAAGTCGCGCCGACGATCACTAAAGAAGAACGCTTAGAAACCGTGGGGCAGTACATTGAAAACTCAGATGACTTTAAGCAGCACTTTGAGATGTTTATTAAGACCACTGATAACCTGTTAAAAGACGGCACGTGTGTTCCAGAAGATTTTGAAGAGACTCAAGGCTGGGTGCGTTCAGTGACCTTCGATGAGCAAGAGGCTTATTTCGTTTATTGTGGCGGCTTGAAGCAGGCAAACAAGATTTACCTTAACGTTCAAACAGGCAAAATCTTTTACCGCTAAATCCTACTAAAACTGAAAAATTAGCTTTTAGAATATTTTAGTTGTCTGGTTGACGGCTTAGGTCTACCATCGACATGTTCTATATTATTTGGCTAATCAATGCTTCAGCGAATTGTTTCATATTTCTGGCTAGTTTTACTTGCGATGGTTCTACCAACGCAGGCTTTTGCCTATTTGTTACAAGCTGAAAATGAAGCCTCTGCTAGACTCAGTTACCGTTCTCTCGGCACGACACCTTCTTCAGAACAAGACTTTCAAGCGCTGTTTGATGAAGTACGACAAGAACCCCAATCAGAGCCAGTAACTCAATCAGATATTGCGCAAGATTGGTTAGCGATTATTAATGCGAGTCGTTGGTCCAATGTCACTCGTGTACTTGATGACACTGAGTCAACATCAAATCTTGAAACGGTAGGTTTTGAACCTGCTGATATTCCTCTCTATCGGTTGTATAAACTTCCGGTTGTTTCCTCAACTCAACGCGTTTCGAATCAAAATGCTATCTACCGAGTTTCCGGTTGGAAAGAATCGAACACGCTTTACGTCGCCTTAAACGGTCACTTCTAATCATTTTTTAACTTAGTTAAACGAAGAGTTAACTCTTCACTATTTTAATCCTACGCACGGATTACCGTGCCTAGCAAAGTTAAGAAATATTATGAAAAAACAACCTGTTAAGCAGGCGAAATCAGCACGCCTGATGAACCACTACTCGGCGTGGAAGTATGTGGTGTTGATCGCTACGATCATTATGCTGACGTTAAGCGCGATACCAACATGGTATGGTGAAAAACCGTCAATTCAGGTGACAACGTCACCACAAGTAAGTAACTCAATTCTTGGCAATGTTAGTGAACTGAATCGCTACCTTGATCAGCGCGATATTGACGCCATCAAAATTGACCAAGTTGGCCAAAAAACAACGCTAGTGTTTGACAACGAAACCGCTCAAACACAAGCGCGTAAAGAGCTAGATAAGCTGCTGGGAAAAGAAGACAGCATCACCTTCTCTTATGTCTCTGTTGCACCTGAATGGTTAAGTGAACTTGGCTTCTCGCCAATTAAGCTTGGTCTTGACCTTCGTGGCGGCGTTCAGTTCCTACTTAACGTAGATATTGATAAAGCGTTTGAAGATCAGCGCAATAGCTTAGTTGATGAAGTTCGTGACTTTTTACGTCAAGAGCGTATTCGTGGTGTACAAATTACCGCAGTTGGTTCTGAAGGCTTTGATATCAAGAGTAACTCTGAACAAGCGATGGGCGCGGTTGGCGATTTCTTAAAGCAAAACTACCCAACATGGGATGCAAAGCGTCACTCGGATTACATTGCGGTTAAGCCAACACTAGAAAGCAAATCAGAATTCCAATCGGTCACTATCAAGCAGAACCTTAAGATCATGCGTGATCGTATTGAAGAGTTAGGTATTACCGAAGCACTCGTTCAACGCCAAGGTGAGCACAGCATTCGTATTGAGCTACCGGGTGTACAAGACCCATCACTGGCGAAGAACGTGATTGGCGCAACAGCAACGCTGGCTTTCCATGAAGCGCGCTCTCCATCTGAAGAGAAAGCATATGGCGACATTGTTCTGAAAGACAACGATGGCCGAGACGTAACCTTAGCGAAACGCGCTGTTCTTACTGGTGAGCACATCATTAATGCGCGCGCAGGTATCGATAAAATGGGCTTCTCTGAAGTAAACATTTCACTCGATCATGCGGGCGGCAAGATCATGAGTGATTTCTCTGGCACTCATATTGGTAAGCCAATGGCAACGGTGTACCGCGAGTACACAACTAACGCAAAAGGTGAAACCGAGCGTAGCGAGAAAGTCATCAGTGTTGCGACGATCCAATCACAGTTAGGCAGCCAGTTCCGTATTACAGGCGCAGGCTCTATGGAAGACGCGCAAAACTTAGCACTACTGCTAAGAGCGGGTTCTTTAACTGCCCCTGTTACGATCGTTGAAGAGCGTACAATCGGTGCTTCATTGGGGGCTGAAAACATCCAAAACGGTTTTGCTGCCTTGGCGCTTGGTCTAGCGATGACATTGACCTTCATGGCACTGTGGTACCGCCGACTAGGTTGGGTGGCAAACGTTGCTCTAATGGTCAACATGGTCAGCTTGTTAGGTCTTATCGCGTTACTACCGGGAGCTGTACTTACTCTTCCAGGTATTGCTGGTTTGGTTTTGACTGTCGGTATGGCAGTGGATACCAACGTACTTATCTTCGAACGTATTAAAGATAAATTGGCAGAGGGACGTACCTTTGCTCAGTCTATCGATCTAGGGTTTGATAGTGCACTAAGCACCATTCTAGATGCCAATATCACCACCATGATTACCGCTGTCGTGCTTTACTCGATCGGTAATGGTCCAATTCAAGGCTTTGCTTTGACTCTTGGTCTTGGTCTATTGACCAGTATGTTCAGCGGCGTATTCGCTTCACGCGCAATCATTAACTTAGTTTGGGGACGCGACGCTCGTCGTGACGTAAGGGTTTAATCATGGTCGAATTCTTTAAACAACGTATCCGCCGTATTCGTTACATTACCAGCTTTGTTTCCATTGCTTTAATGGTCGTGTCGTTGATTGCATTGGCAGCGAATGGCCTAAACATGGGTCTAGATTTTACAGGCGGTATGGTGACGGAAGTCAAAGTGGACAACAACGTCACTCATCAGCAGCTAGTGAATACACTTCAGCCAGAACTGGGCGAGTTCACCAATGTCACCCATTCAGACCAAGATGGCCGCTGGGTGATTCGTTACCCAGTCCCAGCACAAGGTGAAGAGGTAGCTGATCTTACACAAACATTAGCGCCGATTTCTCACCAAGTTGAAGTCATCAGTAACAGCATGGTTGGATCTCAAGTAGGCCAAGACCTAGTAGATCAGGGCGGTTTAGCGCTGCTTATCTCAATGATGAGTATCCTAGGTTACCTATGTTTCCGTTTTGAGTGGCGCTTAGCGAGCGGTTCATTACTCGCGTTGGTTCATGACGTGGTGTTAGTGCTTGGTTTCTTTGCTGCAACACAAATGGAATTTAACTTAACTGTGTTTGCTGCGATATTGGCGATTCTTGGTTACTCATTGAATGACTCGATCATCATTGCCGACCGTATTCGTGAGTTACTATTAGCTAAGCAGACAACACCGACTGAGGAAATTAATGACCAAGCTGTGCTAGCGACGTTCTCACGTACCATGGTGACGTCGGGCACCACGTTAATGACGGTATCAGCATTGTGGATTATGGGTGGTAGCGCGCTACAAGGCTTTGCGATTGCGATGTTCATCGGTATTTTATCGGGTACTTGGTCTTCTATCTCGATTGGTACTGTATTGCCAGAATGGCTGAAGCTTGAACCTAAGCATTACTTACCGGTTGAAGTGGATGATGCGCCGTAAATTGAAAGTGAGTTAAAACAAACGCCCGATGTGTGAACATCGGGCGTTATTGTTTTGAGTTCTTTTATTTGGTCTGCACCGCTTATTTGGTTTGAATCGCTAGAAAATTAGTGAAGCTAGACCAAGACTTGATATCTGCATCTTCTCGATATCGTGGGCTGCCAAACACAGTAAAAGCATGAGGCGCACCACTGTAGGTGACCATCTCATGTTTGACATTTGATTGTTCCAGCTCTTCCGCTAAGGAAGCGAACTGAGACATCGGAATTGCGGTGTCTGCAGTACCATGAAGTACCAAAATAGGCGCTTTTGTCATGGCATAAGATTGACCTTCAGGGGTACCTAAACCTCCGTGAAAGGTAACGAAGCCTTTTGCATTCATACCAGCTCGTGCTGACTCTAATACCGCTGCTCCGCCGAAACAGTAACCCATCACCACAGTATTGTCAGAGTTACCGCCTAACGACGCCGCATAGTCTAGGCTTCCTTGCATAAGCGCGCGCAGTTTTTCTCGGTCTTTGTACAACTCACCGGTGTGCTGCTTTTTATCTTTTACCTCTGTGGGCCTGATGCCTTTACCAAACAGATCTGCTGCAAATACGTTGTATCCGAGTTCATTGAGCATCGCAGCTCTTTTTTTCTCATAGTCTGTCAGTCCATCCCAATCGTGTACCAACAGCACCAATGGGGCAGTATCGCTCACTTTGGCCCAGTACCCCTCGTAATCACTACCATTTACATTGTAAATCTTATTTTCACCTGCAAGAGCAAAAAAACTCAAAAGACCAGAAATTCCAACCAATACCATTTTCATAGAACACCTCCGTTAGTCGTAGAAGTGTAGTACGTAGACGAGCATAGTCAGCGATCACTGTAGGGTCACTGATGAACTATTGAAATGACAGCAATAAAAAAGCCTCCCGAGGGAGGCTTGGATTGCAAGGAAAAGAACTCGTTACATCGCTGCTTCGAAGATTGCAGAAATCTCTTCGTGGGTTGCTTGTTTAGGGTTAGTAAAGCCACAAGCATCTTTTAGTGCGTTGTCTGCTAGAGTCGGGATATCGTCTGACTTCGCACCTAGCTCCTTAATACCAGCAGGGATGCCGACATCCTTCGCTAGGTCAACGATAGCATCAATAGCAGCATTAGCACCTTGCTCTGCAGTCATGCCTTCTACATCCACTCCCATTGCTTTTGCAACGTCACGAAGACGCTCAGGGCAGACTTGTGCGTTGTAGCGCTGCACGTGAGGTAGCAAGATTGCGTTACACACGCCGTGTGGTAGATCGTAGAAACCGCCTAGCTGGTGCGCCATTGCATGAACATAACCGAGTGAAGCGTTGTTAAATGCCATACCTGCCATAAACTGAGCGTAAGCCATTTGTTCACGAGCTTCGATATCATCACCGTTTTCTACCGCTGCACGTAGGTGTGCTTGAATCAGTTCGATAGCTTTGATTGCCACTGCATCAGTAATTGGTGTCGCTGCAATGGAAACATACGCTTCGACGGCGTGAGTGAGCGCATCCATACCCGTTGCAGCCGTAAGTGATGCAGGTTTCGCTAACATTAGCTCTGGGTCGTTGACAGAGATTAGCGGCGTAGTGTGCTTGTCGACAATCGCCATCTTAATATGACGTTCTTCATCAGTAATGATGCAGAAGCGAGTCATTTCAGATGCTGTACCCGCCGTGGTGTTAATCGCGATCAGCGGCAGCATAGGTTTAGCAGATTGGTCAACGCCTTCGTAATCGGCAATTTTGCCGCCATTAGACGCAACCAGCGCGATGCCTTTAGCACAGTCGTGTGGCGAGCCGCCGCCCAAAGAAATCACAAAGTCACAGTCGTTATCTGTTAGAAGCGCCAAGCCATCGTTAACGTTACTGATAGTAGGGTTTGGTTGAGTGCTATCAAATACTACAGTCTCAACATCTCGCTCAGACAACAGATCTTGAACTTGTTTTACCATGCCAATTTGGCTCAAGATTTTGTCGGTTACGATAAGACCTTTTTTGAAGCCTTGAGATTGGATGCTGTCGGTTGCGTCTTTAAGGCAGCCAGCGCCCATTAGGTTTACTGTAGGGATAAAAAATGCACTTGTCATTGGATTGCTCCATATTTATATATTTAATAACTGCATCTAGATTCGCATAAATATCCCAAGCTTAAATTTGATCTTAAGCAATTAAGTTACCCAAAAGTGGTATGCAGAAGGGAATTTGTGAACTTAGTCATTTTGAAAGTTGCATGACAATAAATATGTTAAATATTAATGATTTAACGCAATCGATTTCTCAACATATTTAGGTAAATAGACCATAAAATAAAACCCTTACACCTAAGTGTAAGGGTTGTTAATTCGCGATCAGATATGGAGAGCAGCTGATAAATTATCGATCTGCTGAATCAATCAACTCTTGGTCTGATTCTGGCACTAACTCTTCTTGTAGCTCTTCTTCAGTAGCATCTTCATGTTCATCAGACGCATAGTGTTTAACGACAAATGGCGTAAGCATGACACTGGATGGAAAGAAGCGTTTCATATCATTATCTCCTAGAACAGGGGTACATAATGATTGTGTCGCGCCACTTAATGGGCATTTTTGTCTTAGGTCATAAAACCGCCGAACAACTGTAAGCGTGAGCTATTTATGAGCTTGGTGTCACATCGGATAATTAAACTTAAATAGACGTAGTCGCTATAGCCCTAACTCTTTATCCCAGTAGGGTGTATCCGTGCCAAGTTTATCATCTAAGAAATCAATAAAGGCTCTGACCTTAAGCGGCATATGCTTACGCTCCGGATAAACCGCATATACAGCGTGCTGAGGCAACGAATAGTCAGGTAGCACGATTTTTAGATTACCCGCAGCGAGTTCTTTTCCAACGATGAACGTTGGCAATTTCGCTACGCCACCATGATTGAGTAATGTCTTTCTAATCACTTCACTATTGTTAACAGACAAACGTCCTTTCGGAATCACTTTGTGCTGCTGGCCTCCGTTAGTGAAAGTCCATTCGGTGCCTCCACGGTAATAGGTATAGAGCAAACAATTATGATCAGAAAGGTCAGAGGGTTTGCTAGGCGTACCATGCGTGTCTAAATAGTGTTGCGTTGCGCATAACACGCTTAAGCAAGGAGCCAGCCTCTTAGCTATCAAGTTCGATTCCGGCAGGTGTCCGATTCGAATTCCCAAATCAAACCCTTCTTCCACCAAGTCGACCATTCGGTCCTCAAGTTGTAGATCAATTTCGATCTCTGGATGCAAGGATAAGAACTCAGCAATCAAAGGGGAGACATGCAAAACACCAAATGTCATTGGTGTCGTTATCTTGAGTTTTCCACGCGGTGTGCCTTGTAGCTCTGATACAGCGTCAATCCCTTGCTGAGCCAAACTCAAAGATTGCACAACGTAGTCGTAGTAACGTTGTCCTGCTTCAGTCAAACTGATTTTACGAGTGGTTCGATTGAGTAGTCGGATACCGAGTTCATCTTCCAGTTGAGTAATCCGCTTACTGACTGCAGATTTAGTGATATTGAGTTTTCTCGCGGCGACGGAGAAACTGCCGTTTTCGACAACGGAAACGAAGACTGGGATAGCAGAGAAAGCTTGCATAGTTAATATATAGTGAACAATAAGTTTCTGTATTAATAGATTATCATCTAAAAGAAAACAATCTACACTAGGCGCGTGTTTTTGAGGAGATAAGAATGAAATACGATTGGATCTTGTTTGACGCCGATGAAACCTTGTTTCACTTTGATGCTTTTAAAGGCATGCAGTTGATGTTTTCGCGCAAGGGGGTGGACTTTACCGAGCAAGACTTTAACCACTATCAGACAGTGAATAAGCCTTTATGGGTGGATTACCAAAATGGAGCGATAACCGCGCATGAACTGAAGCATACTCGCTTTCAGGAGTGGGCTGATAGATTAGAAACGACCACTTCAGAGCTAAACAGTGCGTTTCTTGAAGCAATGGCCGATATTTGTACTTTGTTGCCAGGGGCGAAAGAGCTGATGGATAGCCTACATGGTAAGGCAAAGATGGGCATCATCACGAATGGGTTTACTGAACTACAGGCAATTAGACTTGAGCGAACGGGTATGAGCCAATACTTTGAGCATGTAATCATTTCCGAAGAAGTCGGCGTTGCCAAACCTGACCGAGCTATTTTTAGTCATGCGTTAGAAAAGATGGGAATGCCATGTAAGAGCAGAATTCTTATGGTTGGCGATAATCAGCATTCGGATATTTTAGGTGGGATCAACTTTGGTATAGAAACCTGTTGGTTAAACCATGCCGGGGACGAGCAGGATTCATCAATCGCGCCAAACTACACGGTAAATTCGCTGCATGAATTGAAAAATATTCTACTTGCTTGATCGAATAGTGATCCAAGTGGTGCTGTTGTTGGTATGTAACAACAGTGACTGTAAATAGGAGCGTTGCTCATGTCGATACTTGGGAAAATTGTAGTTTTAGATGCGAGCCATGGATACGGCTTTATCGAAGAAGAGAGCCATCACGATAGGATTTTTTTCCATGTTAGAGACTTGGAAAAGTCGCAGATTGAACCGCATGTTAATGAACTTGTTGAGTTCGATGTTGAATCTGACCTGAGCGGCTGCCTTCTGGCTTTAAATATTTCGCCATCAATCAGCAAGTAGGGTGTTAGGCGTCTGGAGCGTGCTGTTTTAAGTAGTGCTCCAGATTTTTAGTTCTGGTCGTCTCAAACTTCTCATCAAGAATCGTCAGTTTGTTAATTCGATCGATACGAAAGTGGCGATAATCATCTCTTAATTCACACCAAGCAACCAGAGTCCAGACTTTGCCCCAGAATATTTGTCCCAATGGTTGTAAGCAACGTCTTGTTTCAGCGCCTTGGTAGTCTGAATAATGTATTTCAATCTTTAGTTTGTCGTCAGTTGCGTGACGAAGCATCTTTCCCCGTCTAGCTGTTTCAGAGGCAGTGTGAATTTCAGGTACAAAAATTGGAAAGCTCTCGACCTGTTGCTTGAGTTTATCCGGCAACACCGACAGTATTTTTGCTGAGGCTGACTGGGAGGCCTGAGCTAACTCATCATCAGACCATGCGCGAACCATACGCATCCCCAGCTCTAGAGCTAGCATCTCTTTGTCGGAAAACATGAGTGGTGGAAGGTGAGAGCCATCTTGCAGCATGTAGCCTATACCTGCTTCTCCTTGAATTGGGACGCCTGAACCAATCAGCGATTGAATATCGCGATAGATGGTGCGTTCACTTACCTTCATTCGTTCAGCGAGTTGGGCGGCGGTAACCGCATATCGCTTTGAACGAAGTAGGGTCAATAGTTCAAAGAGGCGTTCAGACTTACTCACGCAGATTCCTTTCTCGGTGACAGAAAGAGGCCGAGTCTGGCCTCTTTCTAGTTGGTACTAGCGATATTTCGCTGCTAAATCACTCATCATGATGGTTTGATGTTGCATGATGACACTTTCTGGGTCAATAAGAGCCATCAATGGCGCGCACTCTTTGCTCGACATAAATTGCTCGCCTGCCGCTTTAGCATTGTCCATTGAGTCCCAATAGACAACATCTGTCCAAGTCTCACTCTCTTGCTCGAAACTTAATGAGCGATATTCAAAACCATTTAACGATGAGACAAATTTCTGGCTCATTTCAGTAGCAGTAATCAGTTGCTCGTTCGTTACGTCTTGTAGCAATTTGAAGCGGACAATTTCGATAACACTTTTCATCATATTTCCCTATTTATCTGGGGTTACGGGGTGTTGCTTAAGGTCGTAATAAGAATATTCAAAGTGACTGTCAGAATGTGTCAGTAGTGTTGTAGGTCAAAAAACAGACAAAAAATAGATGTCGTTATGCGCATAGTAGAATATGTGTGCTATAGGTATTGTAAAACATACAAAATTAATGACTTGCAAGAGTCAGCTGCTAGGTAAGGAAACTCACATGTCTATACAGGGCACGATTGCGCACTGGGACCAAAATAAAGGTTACGGTTACATTTCGGTCGAAAATCAGGATACACAAATTGTCTTTCATATTAGTGACTTAGAGAATGCCTCTCAGACACCCTGTGTCAGTGAACCCGTCGTTTTTCGCTTAGGTTCTGACAGTAGCGGTGGTATGAGAGCAGTTCAAGTAGAACGACCTATAGTGTTTAACTTTTCCCTCGCAATCGCCGTGTGGTTCTGTAGTGCCTTGCTTGGTAGTGTTGTATTGCTTGATTTTCCGGTTATCGCCTGTGTTCTATATTTTGCTGTCAGTACGGTGACGTATGTGGTGTACGCTTTTGATAAGCATGCGTTAATGACAGGAGGATGGAGAATTCCTGAAGTTTCTTTCCATCTATTGAATTTATTTGGTGGCTGGATTGGAGCGTTATTTGCTCAGTCATTTATGCATCACAAATATAATGATTTAGGATTTAAGTTCTTATTTTGGTCCACGGTTGCTATGAACATTATGTTCTTTTGTTGGACTCTGACCAATGAGGGGGCGCTCTTTTTACAAGAGGTGCTTTATAGTATCCGTACATAAAAGAATCACTGTGAACAATAAAGGGCTCAATTGAGCCCTTTATTGTTTCCGTTGATGTTTGTTGCTTTATGGACGCTCACCTGCCGCTAGGCGACGCTCGATGTCTGCAACCACTTCTGGGAAGTCATCAATGGTATCGATGAGGTAGTGCGGCGAGCTCTTGAGCAATTTTGCACGCGCTTTTTCACGAGCAACATTAAGTGTTGCTTCGTCCGCGGCTTGATATTCTT
>Ga0209379_10000705_pt1 | contig 24926 bp, 25 predicted proteins | sample tdDd001_FD_187124 | JGI IMG/M metagenome (GOLD analysis project Ga0209379, IMG submission 187124) | Marine sediment microbial communities from the Atlantic coast under amendment with organic carbon and nitrate - tdDd00.1 (SPAdes)... | ecosystem: Environmental > Aquatic > Marine > Coastal >...
CCTTGTTATGTTTTTGGTGCGCCGTAAGGGATTCGAACCCCTGGCCTTCTGATTCGTAGTCAGACACTCTATCCAGCTGAGCTAACGGCGCAATTATTTAGTTCAGATCCAATTGGTCACATGGTCATGGACTCACCTGCCAAACAAGATCAAAAAACGCAATGAAATAAAATTTCAAATGGTGCCCAGAGACAGAGTCGAACTGCCGACACGCGGAGCTTCAATCCACTGCTCTACCAACTGAGCTATCTGGGCATATTTGCGTTTGTCGCCGGTCATGAACCGGACAAGATTTATTATACGCAGAAGACAAATACAAGTCAACACTTTTTTAACAATCCATTAAAGTCAGAATATTAAATCCAAGCCAACCCATTGAAAATGCAAGATTGTATCCGTTAAAAAACAATCTTGCATCCAATAATTAAACTTACATTTTGTTATAAATAGTTTCCAATTCTTCTTTTGAAAAATTGTAGTATGTGTTGCAGAAGTGGCAATGTAGTTCAGCTTTACCATCTTCTTCAATAATAGCTTTTAACTCTTCTTTTCCAACACTAATAAGTGCACCCTCTATACGATCACGAGAACAATCACATTTGTACTCTACATCGTCTTCTTCAGTGATTTGTGTTTCAAATTGGTTCAGGGCCATTTCCATAATTTCTGGACCTGTCATACCTTCTTCAATCAGCTGAGATACTGGAAGTAACACTCGAATGGATGTTTCAATCTTATCTAGCACTTCATCAGAAGCGTTTGGAAGGGGCTGAATGAAAATACCACCAGCAGCCGACACTTTACCGCTTTCTTTATCGAATGATACACCTAAAGAAATTACAGAAGGCTGTTGCTCAGATGTCATGTAGTACATTGCAAGATCTTCAGCAATCTCACCTGTTACAAGTTCAGCTTGACCAACAAATGGTTCTTTCAAGCCTAAATCACGAATAACAGTCACATTACCTTCACCAAGTGATCCACCTACATCAATTTTACCATCAGCACGTGATGGCAGGACTGCATCAGGATTACTTGTATATGCCTTAACATTGCCATTGCTCCAAGATGTCGCAAGAATATTTTCAACAATCCCATTACCTTTAAAACTTAATGTTAATTTGTCTGTTTCATTTTTCATCATTTTGCCCATTACAGATGCTGCTGTCATCACTCGACCAAGCCCTGCTGTTGCAAGTGGTGTAGCATTATGACGCACACGTGCATCTTCTACCATATCTGTTGTAATGGCTACATAAATTCTCGTAGAATAATCAGACGTAACACCTGAATAAATTTTGCCTTTCATTGTTTGCCTCCTGTTATGCTTTCTTTCTTATAATAAATAGAATTCTCTCTGACGTTTCGTGCACTGGACCCATATTATCTCCATCTATTGAAGTTAAAAGTTCAAGACTTTCTGGTATAACTCTTTCAATATCTTGCACAGTATGTGCCTTTAACTGATGAGATTCATAGTGTCTTTCAAACAATCCATCTTCTTCTTCAAGGAACATGGTCATATCAAATTGAAGCATTCTGGTTTTATTATCGTAGTAGTTTTCCCAAATAAAAGCCAGATCTTCATGGGACTCTGCAAATGTATTTCTACCTAAAGTTCGCTCCATTTTATATGCTGAGCTAATGTCAAAAACAAGCAGTCCACCAGGATTTAAAACCCGCTGAACGCCTGTTAAAAACTCTTCTAAATCAGCTTTATCAATTAAATAATTTACTCCGTCAAAATAACTTATAACAGCATCAAACTTATCTTTAATAGCAATTTCGCGAATATCCATCATTAAATATCTTACTTTTAATTCTTGTTCTAGAGCATTTTCTTGGGCATGGACTAACATCTCTTCAGACAAGTCAATCCCAGTCATAACATAACCTTTGTTTGCAAGTCTATTTGCCATAGCCCCAGTGCCACAAGCACAGTCTAAAATCCTAACAGGTTTTACACCCTGCGTTTCAAATACTTTTTCTAAATCTTGTACCCAAGAATCATATGGAACATGGTCCATGATCTGATCGTATACGTAAGCCAAGCCTGAATACTTGTCCATACAAACACATCCTTACTGTCATCAATTACCTATCCAACGTAGGTTAAATGCATATTTACATACCAAGCGTACAAGCCAACCACACCTAACCATGGCAGATAATGCAAGTAGTTGGCACCTTCCTTAATTGGGTCGTCCCATAACTTACTTATGTTTTGAGGGTTAAGTCTCTTTAGCTTAGATATTTCAATATTTCTAACTTCTTTAGCTGCTTCGTCTTTACCAAGTGCATCCACTCGAACTGCAGCCACTGAATCATTATATTGGCTTAGTATTAAATAATCAACACCTCTAATTCGAATTTTAGAGTTGTCTTCAAACTTGTTGGTGTCATTACGTAATGACTGAAGAAGTTTCCAAATTACAATCCAAAGTCCAGAAGCAATCACAAGAAGAAAAACCAGTGTAATCAGAAGTGAAGCTGAATCATTTAATTGCTGTGCTTGAGCTTCTGCAACCGCTTGGCTGTTAGAAGCCATATTAGCAAAATACCCTAGAATAACAGCAATACCATTATTGGTTGCATGGGCTATTACACCTGCCCACAACGAATTTGTTAACTGGACAATGTATCCGAACACAAGTCCCAAAACAATGGGCCCCAACAAGTTTTGCATATTAAAATGGAATACACCAAAAAGGACAGCTGAAATAATCACGCCCCATTTCTTATTAAGTTTATTCTCAAAGGCATTTAACATCATACCTCTAAAGAAAAACTCCTCACACACACCCGCTGAGAATGATATTAAAAACATGTATAAACCAAGTTCGCCAAAATTACTTGCAGTTGGTATTGGAAGTTCAAGTACCTTGTTAATCAAACTCAACAAATATACAGCCAACATGTTTACAAAAGCAACGGTTGGTAACAGTGCGAATGAAATTGCTATAATCGTGGTTACTTGTTTGAATGACAATGGATTTAATCTTAAGGCTTTCTTTAAGTCAATTTTACGGACCAAACCTATTAACAAAACTGGAGCGAGTACGATAACATACTCAGTTATAAAAATCCCACTGACAAATGATTGTTCTTGAACATAAGCACCAAAGGTCATCAGTACAAAAGCCATAACCATATATACGAGGTTGGCTTCAAGAACAGAATAACTACTACGTTTCATTACTCGACTCCTTTCAAATACCCTCTGTGAACAAGAATATTCTTATAGGCTTGAACACCATTTAGTAAAGTGGTTTCGTCGAAATTAAATTTAGCGTTGTGTAGAGGGAAGGTAAATCCTTTTTCTGTACTATGTGTTCCTACAAAGAAAAAGACACCCGGTGCTGCTTTTTGGAAATATGAAAAATCTTCTGCTATCATTTGAGGCTCAATCAAATCAACAACGTCTTGATTGGCTTCCATAAAACTTTGCGTTAATGTTTCATCGTTATACACAGGCGGATACATGGTTCTAAAATCATAGGTAATTGCGCACCCATAGGCAATTTCTGTTGCTTTAATATGACGCTCCATTGAATCAAAGATAGATTGGAATATATCTTCATCAAAGGCTCTAACCGTCCCTTCAAGACGTACATTTTCTGCAATGATGTTTCTACGTTCTCCACCTGCCATGCGCCCTACAGTTAAGACAGCTGGATCGATTGGACAAATTTCACGACTGATTATGGTTTGAAAACGTTGCAGTAAATCCGCAGCGATTATTATGGCATCTAGTCCTTTATGGGGTAATGCCCCATGTCCACTTTTTCCAATTACGTCAATGTCAAATTCACCCGTTTGGGCCATTAATGGACCTGGACGTACCGCAATCCGCCCTTCTTCTACCTCTGGATACAAGTGAAGTCCATACACTTCTTTTACATTATACTTCTCAAATAGACCTTCTTTTAACATAACTTCTGCCCCACCAGGGCCTTCTTCAGCAGGCTGAAATATGAAGAGAACATTGACTTTTAAGTTCTCTTTAACTGTATTTATAAACCGGGCAAATATTAATAATGTAGCCATATGACCGTCATGACCACACCCATGCATGAACCCTTCATGTTCAGACTGAAACTCAAGTCCTGTTTCTTCAGTCATACTCAGAGCGTCCATATCACTTCTAAAAGCTATGGAAGGTAAATCTTCATCTACTTGAATAAAACCTACAACTCCGGTTTTAGCTACATATTTTTCAACAGTCATCCCCATATCCTTCAGGGTCTGATACACATACTCAGAAGTCTTACTTTCTTCAAATCCCGCTTCAGGTATCTTATGTAAATTCCTTCGATGCTTTTTTATGTCTTCTTTATATACTGAAATATTCTGATCTATATTCATAGTGACCACCTTATATTTGTTCAATTTATTCAAAATAGAATCTGTTTCACTGCCCCCATTATATAGGAATACAAAGTGCCCATCAAACTTGTATTCATTCACTGTATAAATCGTTATAAAATGAACAATCTAAAATGTAACCAAACTTCTGAAAATATAAGCCTTCTAACGGTTGATATGAAAGTTAATAGATGTTAATATATTAGATAATTTAGGACTGACCATACACAGTGAGTGTGTAATTATGCACTATGAGAACACTTTGTCTGGTTGCTTAAATGCCTGCTTAGTCAGGTTCAATTTAATATTGATATGATGTCTTGCATTTGAGGGAATGTATCTAGACCTATTATGAAAATAGGAACAGACAAGTCGAGTGACAGTATAACAATCGCTTTGGAGGTTCATATTATGAAAAAAATCAACGTTGCCATCGTAGGCGCAACAGGTAAGGTTGGTCGTACTTTCTTAAAAGTACTTGAAGAACGCGACTTTCCTTACGAAAATCTCTATTGCTTTTCTTCTGCAAAATCAGCTGGTGAAACAGTAACATGTAAAGGCCAGGAAATTTTAGTAGAAGAACTGACAGAAAACTCGTTCGACCGTGACATCGATATCGCTTTATTCTCTGCTGGTGGCAGTGTTAGCGAAAAGTTTGCACCAATCGCCGCAGAAAAAGGTGTTGTCGTGGTGGACAACAGTAGCACATTCCGTATGGTTGCTGATGTACCTCTTGTGGTACCTGAAGTGAATCCAGAGGAAATTTTTAATCACAAAGGCATTATTGCCAACCCAAACTGCTCTACCATTCAAGCTATGGTTGCACTTAAACCACTACAAGATGCTTTTGGCATCAAACGTGTTGTCTTCTCAACATACCAAGCTGTTTCAGGCTCAGGTGTTAAAGGTGTGAGAGACCTTGAAGAAGGCATTAAAGGCAATCAGCTAATGGAAGCATATCCACATCCAATTTCAAAGAACTGTCTGCCTCATATCGACGTTTTCATGGACAATGGTTACACAAAAGAAGAAATGAAAATGATCAATGAGACAAAGAAAATCCTGAAGGATGACTCTATTAAAGTGACAGCAACTTGTGTTCGTGTACCAATTTTTGATAGCCACAGTGAATCAATCAATGTGGAGTTTGAAAAACCATTCGAACTAGATCAAGTCTTTAAGCTGTTTAACGAGATGGATGGCATAGTAGTTCAGGATGATCCAGCAAACAATCTATATCCATTGGCTGACACAGCTGCTGGTCTAGATGAAGTTTATGTAGGTCGTATTCGTAGAGATGAATCTTTAGATAACGGTCTAAACTTCTGGTGCGTTGCTGACAATATCAGAAAAGGCGCTGCAACCAATGCAGTTCAAATTGCTGAGGTTTTAGTAGAAAAAATGTAGCAAGTTCCTAATCTATGCTAAACTGGTATTATGAAGTTTTTTGAATGACTCAAACAAAGGTTAATTGCAGTGTTAAACAGCATTTACCAAATTGTACACGTACAATTATTTTGATTTGGATTAAACTTGCATAGCTGTTCTTTTGAGTGAGAAGGGCAGCTAGCAAGTTTTCGACTTTTTAACCCGCACTGCGGGTGATGTGTATTAGAGAAAGGGTGAGCACATGTCTGTATTATTTAAAGGATCAGGTGTTGCTATCGTTACACCATTTACTGACGACAACCAAATAAATTACGATAAGTTGGGCGAACTGTTAGACTGGCATGTAGAGCAAGGAACAGATGCTATTATCATTGTCGGAACTACAGGTGAAGCACCGACGCTAGAAGATGAAGAACATAAGGTCGTAGTGAAATTTACAGTAGATAAAATTGCAGGTCGTATACCGGTAATCGCTGGTACTGGATCAAATTCAACATCCCATGCAATTATGATGAGCCAATACGCTGAATCAGTTGGAGCGGATGGTCTACTACTTGTTACACCTTACTACAATAAATCTACACAACATGGACTTGTAAAACATTTTGAAGCCATTGCGGACAATGTAAACATTCCATGTATCCTATATAATGTTCCAGGTCGCACAGGTGTTAATATTAATGCTGATACAGTTGGCATACTTGCAAAACACCGAAATATTGCTGGTATTAAAGAAGCTAGTGGAAACATTTCATATGTAACTGAAGTTGCTCGTATCATGCCTGAAGGTTTTGGCCTTTGGTCTGGAAATGACGATATGATCGTTCCCCTACTTTCTGTAGGTGGACATGGTGTTATCTCCGTTGTGGCGAATGTTATGCCTAAAGAAACACATGATCTGGTTATGAAGTTCCATGAAGGTGATATTAAAGGTTCTGCTAAACTTCAACTTGATATGAAGCCACTCATCGATGCACTATTCTGTGAAACGAATCCAGTTCCGGTGAAAGAAGCTATGAATATGATGGGCCATAAGGTTGGAGAGCTAAGACTACCTCTTGTTGGTATGCTCGAAGGCAACAAGGCGCTTCTTGAAAAAGAACTTAAAGCTATGAACCTGCTATAGGAGGTTCTTGAATGTTAAATATTATTCTAACTGGCTCTGGTGGAGCCATGGGCAAATGTCTAATTGAACTTATAAGTGAAGCACCAGACCTAACAATCAGTGCTGGCATTGACCGTTCTATCCATGCCCAATATGATTTTCCACAGTATACCGAGTTTAGCGATGCTGTTAAGGGTGACGTAATTATTGACTTTTCCCACTATACAGTTGTGCCAGACATCTTGGATTTTTCAGAACGTACAGGTATCCCCGCTGTAATTTGTACTACAGGTCTCACGGAAGATACTATTAAACGTATTGATTCTGTGTCCAAAAAGACTGCCTTATTCCGTTCTGGGAATATGTCCCTTGGTATCAATCTATTAATTGATTTGGTAAAAAAGGCAGCAGCTGTTCTTCAAGACAGTTTTGATATGGAAATTATAGAAAAACACCATAATAAAAAAGTGGATGCACCTTCTGGCACAGCAAAAATGATTGCTAACGCCATGAAAGAATCCATCGACGAAGATACCCAATTTATTTATGGACGATCTGGCAATGCTGCTAAAAGAGAAAATAACGAAATTGGTATTCACGCTGTTCGTGGTGGTACAATTGTTGGTCAACATGATGTCATCTTTGCAGGCATTGATGAAGTCGTTGAAATCAAACACACAGCAGCATCTAAAAAAGTTTTCGCGCAGGGAGCGCTACAAGCCGCAAGGTTTATGGCTGGCCGCGAACCTGGTTTATATGACATGAATGATATACTATAGGAGGCAATAATGTCACAGCAATACGATATGACTAACCCATACGAAATCGCAAAGTTTATTAAGGATGCTACTAAAAGCACACCTGTTAAAGCATATGTAAAAGGCGATCTTTCAACGGTAACAAATGATGCAGTTAGAATTTTTGGTGAAGGCCAATTCTATGTTGTATTTGGTGAAGCATCTGATGTCCTTGCGTTCGTTGAAGACAACAAATCAATCATCAATGATTTCGAGTTAGAAAATGACCGTAGAAATTCGGCTATTCCACTACTTGACCTTAAGTATCAAAACGCTAGAATCGAGCCAGGTGCTATGATTCGTGACCGTGTAGCTATTGGTGATAACGCAGTTATCATGATGGGTGCAGTTATCAATATCGGTTCTGAAATTGGTGAAGGTACTATGATTGATATGAACGCAGTTCTAGGTGCTCGTGCAACGATTGGTAAAAACGCACACGTTGGTGCTGGCGCTGTTATTGCAGGCGTTCTTGAGCCTCCTTCAGCAACACCTGTAATCGTAGAAGATGGTGCTCTTATTGGTGCTAATGCAGTTGTTCTTGAAGGTGTACGCGTTGGTGCTGGTGCTGTAGTTGCTGCCGGTTCAATCGTTACAGAAGATGTTCCAGCTGGCGCAGTGGTTGCTGGTGCACCTGCTAAAGTTATTAAAATGGTTGATGAAAAGACTGCTGAGAAGACAGAAATTCTAGATGATCTTCGCGGTTAGTTTCAAACATACAATTAATTGAATTAGCAATAAAGGGAATGCCTATCGTTGGCATTCCCTTTTTATATTGATTAGGTGTAATTTTTAATATTGCATTGCTATAATTTCAATCTTGTTTTTAACAATGTTCCCATTATTAGTTCACGTAATTATATTAATGTGGAGTATCTAATGATCAATTGCTCATCCTATTTAAGTGTGTTTCAAATCATATATTAGATCGTTAATCGTCACATTATGCACATCCATTAAATCTATTTGATAGGACTCCCTATTGGTATACCTAGATACACCAAATGTCCTGACTAATGGTCTAAGTGGATAAACTGGATCATTTTTAATAATGACCCCTTTTTGATTATTTGACAGTTTTACATATGAACCCACTGGATAAGGTGTAACACTTCTACTTAAAATCGTAGCCACATTAAAATCAAAAGTCTTCCCTGCACATCCCATAATATATTCAATTACTTCATGGTGAGGATAGGCATTCCTATAACATCTATCAGAAGTCATAGCATCGTACACGTCAGCCGCCATCACTATTTTTGCCATCCTGTTTATTTTGTCTCCGTTAAGTCCTAAAGGATACCCAGACCCATCTATTCTTTCATGATGTTGTAATATGATTGACTTCACGTGGGCATTAAAGGTTGTATTTTCTTTTACATGTGTATAACTCATTTCAGGATGTTTCATAACAATATGCCACTGGTCAGGTGACAAGGGTTTTGTATGGTCAAATGCATCCGAGTGAATTTCGTTAAATCCTATATCCATCATTAAGGCGCCAAGCGCTAGGAGTTTAAGTTCATTGTCCTTAAATCCCATCTTTGTTCCCATCATAATAGAAAGTACTGCTGTATTTACTGCATGTTCTTGGCGATAATAGGCCTCGGACTTAATATCCATCAATGAAATTTTTTTCTGGCTTGTATTCAAAACTTCATCTATTAAGTCAATTGCAATATCATTAAGCTCAGCATGTAATTTTTCACCCATTTGACTGTAAGCAGATTTGCTTCTGCTGCTCTTTACAGCTTTCAGAAATGCTTCAACACCCTGTTGAACTTTAAATACCGCGTTCTTTCTAACATGTGGTTCGATGATATCCTTAACCTCTTCTTGTAACCATTCCTCCACAACTGGATCTTTAATGTATACGGACTTAATACCAAAATCTCTTATTCGGTCAATGTGTTTATGCGTAAGGATTGTATCCTTCCTAAGTAGAACTTGATTGCGAATGTTAACTATACTTTCTGCTAATATTGAATTTTCCTTTACTAAATAAAGTGGCACAAATCTCATCGTACACCCCCACTTTCCCACCATTATAAAAAACGCATCTCTGCCCAGATTCGTATTTCGTAACACTAATACCAACGGTATACTTTTTATCGGTCGAAATTTGAGATAGTTTTCATCTTTTGTCGAAAAACATCGAAATATCAGAATTTACTCACTTTAGTCCCTAGAGCCTAGGAATATTTCACTAATATTTATGAATCCCCACTATTTTAGTGGGATATTCATGATATTTCGTTAACAATGGTTGACATTTGGCATTTTGATGTGTACTGTATATTGTATACATGGTATATGTTCATAACTATTTCAATCTATTCATAAGTTTGTGAACAATACTTATTACTAAATAATAAACATTCGTAAAATTTAGAAAGTCGATTGAAAGCCATATACGCATATGTTATGTTGGTCTAAATCAACTTTGATCATCAATTTACACCATATGACTAACGGGAGGTCAAATCAATGCAAGCTTGGAGATCCTTTAAAAAAGGGACATGGTCTAAAGACATCAATGTTCGTGATTTCATTCAACTTAACTACACACCTTATGAAGGTGACGACCACTTCTTAGCTGGTCCTACAGAAAGAACAAGCCAGCTTTGGGAGCAAGTTGCTGAGCTAATGAAAGAAGAAAACAAAAAAGGTATTCTAGATGCAGATACGAAAATCATCTCATCGGTTTCTTCACATGGTGCAGGTTACATTGACGCATCAAAAGAAATTATTGTTGGTCTACAAACTGACAAACCGCTAAAACGTGCTCTTATGCCTTTCGGAGGTATTCGTGTTGCTAATGGTGCTCTAGAGTCATATGGCTACGAAATGGATAAAAACACAAAAGAAATTTTTGATTTAAAATATAGAAAAACACACAATGACGGTGTATTTGATGCTTACACTGAAGATATGCGCCAAGCGCGTAAAACAGGTATCATCACAGGTCTGCCTGATGCTTATGGACGTGGTCGTATTATCGGTGACTACCGTCGAGTTGCACTTTATGGTGTAGACAGACTAATTGAAGATAAACTAGAACAAAAGAAACGTCTAACACTGGATGTAATGGAAAGTAAACTTATTCGCCAGCGTGAGGAAACTTCTGAGCAAGTCTACGCTCTTGAAGAACTGAAGGAAATGGCTAAGTCTTATGGTTTAGATATTTCTCAACCTGCACAAGATGCTAAAGAAGCGATCCAGTGGACCTACTTTGGTTACCTAGGTGCTATTAAAGAGCAAAACGGCGCTGCTATGTCACTAGGCCGTGTGTCAACATTCCTAGATATCTACATTGAGAGAGATATTGAAAACGGTACACTAACTGAGTCTCAAGCACAAGAAATGATGGATGACTTTGTCATCAAGCTTAGAATGGTTCGTTTCTTAAGAACACCATCATACAACGAACTCTTCTCTGGTGATCCAACATGGGTTACAGAAGTCATTGGTGGTATGGGTCTTGATGGTCGTACTTTGGTTACTAAAAACAGTTTCCGTATGCTTCATACACTTACAAACTTAGGTCCAGCTCCAGAACCAAATCTAACTATTTTATGGTCTCCTCGCCTACCAAAAGGCTTCAAAGACTATGCTAGTAAGGTTTCGATCGAAACAAGCTCAATTCAGTATGAAAATGACGACTTAATGATGGCTGATTACGGAGATGACTACGGTATCGCTTGTTGTGTATCTGCAATGCGTATTGGTAAACAAATGCAGTTCTTCGGTGCACGTGCTAACCTAGCTAAAGCACTTCTATACGCTATTAACGGTGGTCGTGATGAAAAGACTGGTGAGCAAATTGCACCTCTATTCGCCCCTGTAACAAGTGATGTACTAGACTACGATGATGTTGTTGCTCGTTTTGACCAAATCATGGACTGGCTGGCTCAGCTTTACATAAACACTCTAAACATCATTCACTATATGCATGACAAGTACGCATACGAACGTCTACAAATGTCTCTACACGACATGGAAGTTCTAAGAACATCTGCTTGTGGTATTGCTGGCCTTTCAGTCGTTGCCGATGCACTGTCTGCAATCAAGTACGCTGAAGTAAAAGCTGTTCGTAATGAAGAAGGTTTAGTCGTTGACTACGAAATCAATGGTGAATTCCCTTGTTACGGTAATGACGATGACCGTGTAGATGAGCTTGCATGTAAAATTGTTGAGCGTTTCATGAATAAACTTAGAAAACACAAAACATATAGAAGTTCAGTACCGACTCTATCAATCCTTACAATTACATCAAATGTAGTGTACGGTAAAAAGACTGGGAACACACCTGATGGTCGAAAAGCTGGCGAACCATTTGCTCCGGGTGCAAACCCTATGCATGGCCGTGACCAGAATGGTGCTCTTGCATCTATGGCTTCCGTTGCTAAACTTCCATATGAACATTCAGAAGATGGTATTTCATACACATTCTCTATCATTCCTGGTGCTCTGGGTAAAGATGAAGAAACACGTATTAACAACCTTACAGGTCTTCTTGATGGGTACTTTAAGAGTAATGGTCACCACATTAATGTAAATGTGTTTGATAGAGAAACACTTGAAGATGCTATGGAGCATCCAGAGTTATACCCTCAACTGACAATTCGAGTGTCAGGATATGCTGTAAACTTCATCAAACTAACGCGTGAGCAACAGTTAGATGTCATCCATAGAACGTTCCATACACGCTAAACCTGATCAGGTCTGATGCATTAATTGTACCGACCCGATAGGCTGTGAGAGGTGATTGAATGAAAGGCTTTATACATTCTTATGAAACTTGCGGTGCTGTAGATGGTCCAGGTATACGATTTGTCGTATTTACCCAAGGCTGTCCACTCAGATGCAAATACTGTCACAATCCTGACACATGGGCACCGGACAAAGGCCAAGAAACAACAACTGAAGATCTTATAGAAAAAATTAGTCGGTACGAAGTATTTATGCAAAGCACCGGGGGTGGACTCACAGTCTCTGGAGGTGAACCCCTCATGCAAGCTGAATTTGTTGCAGACCTTTTTAAAAAGGCTAAAAAGCGCGGCCTTCACACAACTCTCGATACCTCTGGCGTTGCTGCTCCAGACCGTGTGGAGTCCGTACTTGAAAACACTGACTTAATGTTACTTGATGTTAAATCATGTGATCCAGACATGTACAAAGAGCTTACAGGTGTTAAAATCGATTATTTCCATAAGGCACTTGAACTTGCCGCGCAGGAAAATACTGAGATATGGTTACGCCTTGTAGTGGTTCCTGGTTTTACAGATAATCTTTCAGAGATCGAACGAATAAATGATCTAACAGCTAAGTATCCCAACATCTCAAAAGTGGAGCTTCTTCCCTTCCACAAGATGGGCGAATACAAATGGGCTGAACTTGGTCTAAAGTACGAGCTTGAAGATACAGACGAGCCAGATTCGGAACTTATGGACACATTAAATAAGGCACTGAACACTTAGAAATAATTTTAGTAAATAAACATAAAAGCCGAACCCAAAATGCATGCTGCTGATCCTTCTGACAGGAGACACAAACATTTTGGATTCGGCTTTTTATTATATTGATAAGTTATTTCAATCCGATCTTCTATTACGCTTTTTACTCTTTTTATCCTCATACATATACTTATCTGCTTTTTCAACAAAATCTTGAATACTCATTTGGCCATCATAGGTTAAAAAGCCTTTACTAATACTAATTGGGTACTTTTTATTGTTTTCAACTTGCTTAAGAAGCAAGTTTTTTTCAGCTTCAATCAAAGTCAAACGTGCTTGTTCAATATCTTGATTAGGAAATATCACTAAAAACTCATCTCCACCTAATCGACAAATCAGCTCCTCTGCATTTAATGAAGACTGAATCGTTTGGGACACTGTTTTAATCAGGTCATCCCCACAATTATGTCCTAATGTGTCATTAACAACCTTTAAGTTATTAATGTCAATATAACAAATTGTTAGGGTGCTGGACTCTGGATCAAAGCCCTTTAAGAGGGATTCAAGACGTTCAAATCCAACTCTACGATTGTGTACCCCTGTCAACATATCCGTTGATGCATGTTCCATTAGCTGCTCATTCATGTTCTCTATACGGTCTAACATCATATTTATGTCTTTTGTAAGCAGTCCAATTTCGTCTTTTGACTTCTCTTTTACACGTAAGGACAGGTCCTGTTCATGGGCAATACGATCTACATCACGACTCAAACTATGTATACGATCTAAAAATGCCCTCACTACGACAAACAAAATCGTCGAAATGATAACAAAGGCTATAAACGACACCCATAACACCTCATACATGGTCTTCTGTCCTAATGCTGTTATTGATAAAGGATGTTTAAACTGCAATGCTATACCATGTGGGTCATTAACATAACCATATTTAAACAAAGCAGTATTATATGTACCATGATCAAAAACTAAAATATGATCATCATCTGGGTCGAATTTTTCAGAAGACGAAACCAACTTAAAATCTAATTCCAAATCTTCTTCAATGGATTTGATTAATCCATGATCAAGATAATAGGCAAAACAAAGCAAACCTTCTTTAGGCGCAAATTCCTTCGTATCAGTGATTTCACTTGTTGCAATAATTAGGGGACGGCCATTATGTAACATGATTCTATTCTCGTTTTTATGCTTAACAACCGTTTCGATCAATCGAGGTTCATAAACTTCAATCATTTCACCTTTATTATATTGATAAGATACTAAAACCTGATCTTCTGGATCAAAAATCAATATAAAATCAATAGATTGGTCAAACATAAACGATGGGCTTATGTTTGAATCTACAAAACCTTCATAGGGATAGTGTATGTAATTATACATGTCATCCCACTCTGCCCAGTCAACTAAAAGCTTCTGGTCTTTTTTTAGAAGGTCATTCACTGCTGCGTCAAGGCGCACTATATTGGCGCGAAAACTCTCTTCTTCTAAAATGTCATAACCACGCATTGCTATATTGTTAAAAATGGTACTCATAGCACCCAGCCAAATTAATATATATATTAAAATGAACAACCCAAGTTTTGATCGAATCTTCACAGATACACCTGCCTGTCGGTATAATTCAAAAGTCTTATATCATATAGATGTTTCGTCCTATGTTCAAATATTAATTCGACCTTTACCTTCGGTTTCCTTCTTTTTCTATTTACTTTTAATATGTCAACACACAGACCGCTACATTTTCATATCTTTTCTATACATATACCGAATTTTGCTTGTACAAGAAAAAAGAGAACCTTAAGGTTTACTCCCCTAAGATTCTCTTCAAACATTTTGATTTGTGAACCTACTTGTCTACAAATGCAAATACATGGTCAATATTTCTCATGTAGTCACCATAGTTTAGTCCATAACCCACAATAAACATGTCTGGAATTGTAAATCCAACATAGTCTGGCTGGTATTCTACTTGACGTCTTGATGGTTTGTCTAGAAGTACGCAACATTTAATGCTTGCTGGATTTCTTTGTGATAAGTGTTCAATAACACCCGACATTGTAATTGCTGAATCTGTAATGTCATCCACAATCAATACGTCAAAATCAGACAGATCATCAATTTTAAGATCTTGAGTTACTTTAACACGGCCTGAGGATTCTTCTCCATGACCGTAAGACGACGTAGTCATAAACTCAATACGTGTTGGCAGATCAATTTTTCGTACTAAATCTGCAGTAAAAATAAATGAACCCTTTAATAATGAAATAACTAGAAGATTCTTTTCCTTATACTCTTCTGTAAGTTGAGCGCCTAGCTCAGCAACGCGTTTTTCGATTTGTTCCTTAGAAACTAAAACTTCGCGTTTTTTATTTTCAATACTCATTACATTCCCTCCGAATACATTATGTACATTGTTACTTATCATTCTACCCAAGGTATAGGATATGTGTCAACAAAATGAACTTTTTCTGTGACTTATACAAAATTCTTTGAATGTTTCGTCAAAATTCGAACATATATATAGTAGTGAACATTATATTGATACAAGAAAATGAATTTTAATTATATGTTACATATTCTTAAAACGACACCTCTATTTTTATAATTGTGAATTTATTTTATTCATAGTAAAATGATTTTAGATTTACGATAACATTCATATTATGGAGGGGATTATGGAAAAGGTTAAGGAGTCCGTTATGGATCAAAAGCGTGTCAAAAAACCTGTCTCCAAGGAAACGTTTGCTTTCCTTCTTATAACAGGCCTGTTCTTTGGCTATCTTGGTAATGCGATGGGCATTGACAAAATGTTTAATGTATTTATGTACACTGCCCACGACTTATTACTCAATACTGTATTCTTTATAATGGCTATTGCTGTTCTAGCAGGTGCATTCGCTGCACTTCTTTCTGAGTTTGGTGTTGTGTCATTAATTAATAAGATTATTTCACCAATAATGGGACCTATTTACGACTTACCTGGCGCAGCGTCACTGGGTGCTATCACAACATTTTTATCAGACAATCCAGCAATTATATCGCTGGCTAAAGACAAAGGCTTCAACAAGTATTTTGAAGACTACCAGACACCAGCTTTATGTAACTTAGGTACGGCATTTGGTATGGGACTGATTCTTTGTACATTTATGTTTAGTATGGGTGAAGGCATGGAGTTTATTCCAGCCGTTGCTGTTGGGTTTTTAGGAGCTGTTGTAGGCAGTGTTGTCAGTGTAAAACTTATGTTACGTCAAACTAAGAAGTTTTATAATGTTACAAAAGAAGATCTTAAAAAAATGCGCGAAAAACGTAAAGCCAACTCCGTTGAACCTATGCGTGAAATTAGAGATGGTAGTTTTTTAGAACGTGGTATGGATGCTATGTTAGAAGGCGGAAAAAGTGGTGTTACACTCGGTTTAGACATTATTCCTGGTGTTATTGTAATCACAACAATCGTTATGGTACTAACTAAAGGTCCTAGTATTGTTGATGGTGTTGCAGTTTATCAGGGTGTTGCATATGAAGGTGTTGGACTCCTTCCAAAACTGGGTCAACTATTCTCACCAATTCTTCAACCCCTGTTTGGCTTTAAATCACCTGAAGCTATAGCCTTTCCGTTTACATCTCTCGGCTCTGTAGGTGCTGCTATGGGTCTGGTAGGTCCATTCTTAAAAGAAGGTCTAATTGGTGCCAATGAAATCGCTGTATATACTGCAATGGGTATGTGCTGGAGTGGTTACTTGTCCACACATGTTGGCATGATGGATGCACTAGGTACACGTCAACTTGCATCAAAGGCAATTGTTTCGCATACTGTTGGGGGCATCGCTGCTGGTGTCTTTGCACATTATGCCTTTTTGCTCACTCAACTCTTCTAATAAAAGCAAAACAATATAATTTAAACGAATCTAAGCATATACTAATGCATAGGTGAATACGCAAAACTTAATTAAAAAAGGCTGTTAGCCACTAAGGATTTTTCCAAAGTGTCTAACAGCCTTTAATAGTTTGTTCAAAAGTCAATTGCTTTTGCGGGTATATCGTACATAAGAATTAACTTTATACGTTTTCAATTAATGCACGTACCGCTTGAGCTGAACACATGACTCCATGTGACGGGTATATTCGCTCTACCCCTTCGTCGAGTATCCGAGACAAGCTGTTTAATCTTGAATCTTGATTCTCAGCAATATGGTGTAATTTCGCGACCGATGCCTCCCCTTTTTTCTTACCAATGATCATATCACCAACAATAGCATCCCCACTCTCTAAAATAACTGAAAGGGAACTACTGGTATGCCCAGGTGTATGGAGTAACTTTCCTTTGATACCATAAGCCTCTAAGTCAAAGTTATCAGAAAACACTCGGTTTGGCTCATATGCAATTTCTTTTGCATCTGTAAGTAAACCAAATAGTCCAAACACAACTTTAGATGTTAAGGTTGTTGGTATAGCTGGCGATTGACGTCCACTCGCAATCTCTTCATATCCATCTTGGTGAATCACAACGTCTGCACCTGTTAATCTTTGTAACCGAATTAAATTACCCACATGGTCCCCATGATTATGTGTTAGTACAATCAGTTTAATACGTTTTGGATCTACATGATGCGATTCAAGGTATGTTAAAATCTTGTCATAATGATTATCATATCCGGTATCTACCAGAATGAGATGTTCTCCCTTTAGTAAAAATGCATTTACCATCCCCAGATCAATCACACTGACAACTTGGTTCATGAATGCGCCTCCTAAATACATACTTTTAAACACTTTTATTTCCAAAGTGTCAAATCCATATACAATCATTCTACATATACATTGGTTTTCCTTCAAAAAATTAGAAAAACTGCCATTAAATTTGACAGTTCATCTATATTTATACTAAATTAAGTTTTTAACTGTTTTAATAACATCTTTGACTTGGTTAAAGACATTTGGATAGTTTGTTTGTGGTCGTTCAATTACGAGAGTCGTCATCCCCGCTTTTGAAGCAGCAACAACTTTCTCTTCAAATCCACCAATCTTCGAAGATGCTTTTGTTACCAAATACTTTGCCTCATGTGTACTAAACATTGCCGAGTTTAGAGCCTCTGAGAAGGGACCTTGCATGGCAATAATCTGATTCGGTTTTAAACCTAAATCCACACAGAGCTGAACCACATCTGGCGTAGGGAGAACCCTAGCCACAAGGCGATTGAGTTCTACACCTTGTGTGAATGGAAATAACCTGCGACTGCCAATGGTAAGAAATATATTGCCCTCAGTTTGGTTTAACCACTCAGCTGCCGCCTCATATGAAGGCAAATAAATGACATCATCAGACACGGAAGACTCCAAGTTGGGTCTTTCATATCTTAAGTATTCAATACCCGCATCCATTGCTGCATCAATAGCATTTAATGAAGCTTCAACAGCATAGGGGTGGGTTGCATCTAATAGTAGATTGATCCCTCGAGCTTTTATCAGTTTAACCATTTCATCTTTGTTTAAGTGTCCGATGTTTGCTTCAATATTGTCATGTACAGGGAGTCTTTGTCCCCCATACTCTGACACTGCCGTCATTATGAGTTTGTAACCTGCTTCAGCAAGGGTATCTCCTATTTGTCGCCCATCACTTGTTCCTGACAGCATTAGAATCATACAGCATACCCTCTTGGTGTAACCATTTTACCATCTTTGATGTAAGATTTTTGGTTGCCGATTATAACCATACTGAACATGTCGATCTCATGGTTTAACATTTCTTCTAAAGTTGTAACCGTAACCGATTGATCAGCTCTTTTAGCGTTACGCACAATCCCGACTGGTGTTGTAGGTGCTTTAGACTTCATCATGATTTCTCGAGCTTCAACTATTTGAGTTTGTCTTCCTTTAGATCTCGGGTTATAAAGGGAAATTACAAAGTCCCCTTCTGAAGCATGATGTAGTCTTTTTTTAATAAGCTCCCAATCTGTTAAAAGATCACTTAAACTAATTACTGCATAGTCATGCATTAGAGGTGCTCCAAGACACGCCGCAGCTGCATTTGCCGCTGTGATACCTGGAACAATTTCTATGTCGATTGAGTCGTCTGCCATTTCAAGCATAATACCCGCCATTCCATAAACACCAGCGTCACCACTACTTACAAGCGAAACTGTCTTACCTTGATTAGCAAGTTCAAGAACATGTGCACAACGATCAATTTCTTTTCTCATACCCGATGAAGACACTTCTTGGTTTACGATTAGATCGTCAATTAAATTAATGTAAGTTTTGTAACCAACAATTACATCACTTGTTCTGATTGCTTCGACAGATGCTGGAGATCTATACTCCGGCAGTCCTGGACCAATCCCGATTACATATATTTTACCGATTGATTGCATAGTCTTCCTCCCAAATAGCGATGGTTACACCTTGATCTGCATACCGATGCAGCTTCATAGTTCCATGCTCAGCGGCAAGCATTGCACATGGCTCAGCTACCGCGCGTACACCTATGGTCTTTTCAACAAAATCAGAACCTTTAAACTGAGACTGAACTGATTTAATGTCTTTAAGATCTATTATTTTTAAAGGTACCTTTAACTTATCTACAAGTTTAAGAATACCCTCTTCATCCGACTTTAACTGAATAGTTGATAGAGCTCGAATTGCTTTATAGTGAAGTCCTGCTTTTTTACAAGCTTCCATAAATACCTCTTCAATCACTTGAGCTTTAGAGTCTCTGCGACACCCAATACCCACAACAAAATGTCTTGGTATGAGCTGTACTGCATGACTTGATAACTCTAAGATATTTGAAGTAATATAAATGGCGCCATCTTCAAGTTTCTCATCTTCTCTTTGGAACGTTTTGAACTGTCCCGAGACTTGATCCATAGATGGCTGATTGTGTACCTTCACATTACTTGGAAACCTGTTCTCAATCTCTTTTGGGATCTCAGTAGCAGTGAAAATGTGAATACTACCACCATTAATCCCCTTTGCCGTAACATCTTTAGCATTTTCCATTGACCCAATAGCAAGTCCTAGTTTTTGTGCCAACATATCCACTGCAAGATTACCAGTCACGTCAGAAGCTGTGGTAATCACGGGGCTGGCTCCTATTGCCTGACCAACTTCATGGGCTAAAGCGTTCCCGCCACCCAGATGACCAGATAAAAGCGAGATCGCATGGTTTCCTGCTTCGTCCATTACTACAACCGCTGGATCTGAAGTTTTAGACTCTATACAGGATGCCAAACTTCTAACAACAATTCCAGTTGCCATGATAAATATTAAAGCGTCGTATGACTCAAACAAACCAGCAGCAAAATCCTTAAAGGGTTTTGCTGTTGGTTTTTCTTGTTCATCTATACAATACTCTGCTTTACAGTATAGCGTTCCACCAATTCTGTCACGGAGTTGACGACCCAACTCGCTTGCGCCTTTCGTTAGTGTCACTATAGCAATTTTCATGACTTTGCAACCCTGTACTCATGTGTAAATCCAGGATCATATAACTTCGAAAGTTCGTATTCTGTATCTAAGAAGTCTCCAACTAAAATTTGAGCTGTTTTAGTGATACCCGCTTCTTTAACAATTTCGGCAATTGTCGAAAGGGTACCTGTAACGATTTTCTGGTCAGGCCATGTAGCTCTTTGAACAACTGCAATTGGCGTTTCCTCACCATAGTGGTGTGACAGTCTTTCAACTACGTTGTCAATCATTTGAACTGATAGGAATATTGCCATAGAAGCCTTATGTGATGCCAGCTTTTCAAGGGCCTCTGCCTCTGGTACTGGTGTACGTCCTTCAAGACGTGTACAGATTACAGTTTGAGACACACCAGGAAGTGTAAATTCTTTTTTTAGTGCTGCAGCTGAGGCAACAAATGAGCTTACTCCTGGTGTAATATCCACGTCGATGTTGTGTGATGCAAGTCTATCAATTTGCTCTTTAATAGCACCATAAATACTTGGATCACCCGTATGTAAACGAACCACGGTTTTATCTTCTTTAAGACCTGCTAACATAACTTCAATAACTTCATCTAGCGTCATTGATGCAGAGTTATGAATTTCAGCACTTTCTTTTCTCCACTTCATAACTTCTGGATTTACTAAAGAACCTGCATAAATTAGAACATCTGCTTCTTCAACAAGACGTCTGCCTTTTAAAGTCATTAGGTCTGGATCACCAGGGCCTGCTCCGATTATATATACTTTATTCATTAGAATCCCTTTCTTTTAACAATCATCGTTGATAGGTACGGCACATTTCCATCCTTCAGGGTTTGAATGTCTGACGTTACCTGCTGAATGTCTGTTGAACACTTGCTGATCATAACAAAATTGTTTTCTAGACCTTTTGCTTCTAATATTTCTGCAAGCTTTTCACTGTCATGTGACGGTTTCATAATAACAACATTGTCATAATGTTCAAGAGCCTTTTCAGCCGTTTCACAGCCGTGTTTTAGGGGAACAATACCAAATGTTTCTTCCCATAGAGCCAGTGGCAAATTCTGGTTAGCTGCAACTGCACAGAAAGAAGTAATGCCTGGGATTGTTTCAACAGGTACCCCTTCTGCCAGTAAAGGTAATAAGTACATATAAGTACTGTATACCGTTGGATCACCTAGTGTTAAAAAGGCAACGTTTTGCCCCATACTCACACGATCAGAAATGATTTCAGCATTTTTCTTCCATGCTGTCATCATAACATCATGATCATGAACCATTGGGAATTCAAGTGTTAATATTTCAGTTTCTTTTGGAATGTATGACTCAGCAATCTCAAATGCAAAACTACCTTTACCATTACGTGCTTCTGGGCATACCAGAACATCTGCTGCTTCAATTGCTTTAATCGCCTTAACTGTTATCAGATCTGGATCTCCAGGACCCACACCAATGCCTATAAATTTTCCTGCCATGACTAGTGCCTCCTATTTACGTGTAGCCGAAATGATATATATCGGATTCATTGCTTCCATTAGTGTAACCGATCCCACTGGTCGGCCTCTAGAAACCTGCATTTGTATAACGTCTAAGTCTTCGAACGCTCCAGACTTAATTGCTTCAACTGCCCGGCCTAAGTTTTCTATTGTAATAATATTGATAACCAGTCGCCCAGATTCGACTAAGTGATTTTGAGCATACTGCACAATTTGATCCATTTGACCACCAGACCCCCCCACAATTATTCCATCAAATTTTTCGTTTGGAAGATCTTGAGGAGCCAGTCCTTTGATAGGGCTTATATTACTAAGTTCAAATCTTCTTATGTTTTCGTTAAAGACTTCAAATGCGTCCTCTTTTCTTTCAATTCCCCATACATGACCTTTATGGGCAAGTAAAGCTGCTTCAATTGTGATGGAACCAGAACCCGCTCCAATATCTAGTACCTTTGCTTCTGAATGAAGTCTAAGTTTAGCTATGGTAACTGCTCTAACTTCTGATTTTGTCATTGGTGCTTTACCACGATAAAATTCACTGTCAGGTAATCCAGGTCCTTTGTACATCATATTATTTCACCGATCCAATCAGCTTTTCTAACTTGTCCGCAAACAACATTTGGAAAGATTCTAACGCTCCAAGTCCTATAACTTTAGGCGTCACATCAAAACCTTGAGCTGTAAGTCTGTTCACCCATGAATCATCGTCATCTCCAGCCATATCATTTTGTGCATGGTCACCGGCAACTAACATAAATGGCATGATACCCATTTTAGTAACACCTTTTTTCTTTAGTTGTGGAACAGTATGGTCTAAGTTTGGGAAGGATTCAAGTGATGCAATGCTTATTTGTTTGTTGAACATTTCAAAATGTAGTTGCATGCAGCTGTAAGTTGCATTGGCTTGGTGGTGTGTACCATGTCCCATAAGAAGCCAATAGTCTAGTCCACCTTCTTCATTAAGATTTGGAAGTTCTTTGTCCAGGGCCTCTAAAACATTGGAATAATCCTGTTCACAATAAATTAGGGGTTCACCCAGGTGAATTTTAGCATCAGACTTATGTCTAGCCTTAACAACTGCCATTTGAATTTTCTCATACTCATACCCTGGCATAACATGTAGGGGCTGTAAGTAGATTTCTTCGAATCCCTCTTCTAACATTTTGTCCATTGCTTCGATTTCGTTATCGATGAACACTGAATCTCTATCTTTTAGCTTTTTAATTATTCGTCGCGACGTAAAGGCTCTACGTACGTCAAACTCAGAAAATCTTTTTTCAATCAAGGCTTCAACAGGATCTATACAAGAGAGTCTAGCATCTTCATAACTGGTGCCGAAACTCACTACTAAAATTCCTTTTTTACCCATAGTTTTCCGTCCTTTCAAGAATAACAACTACAAGGTCATCAAATTGTTTATCTTTGATTTCGCTTGGCTGCCCTTTGGTGATACATTCATCATCATATGAAAGTCTTTCACCAACATACATAGTTACATTATCAAGTTGATCATTCATTAAACTTTGCGCAATAACCGAAGGGGTGTTTTTCTGATCTGTCAGAAGCCCAACTGTCTCATACTCTTTGACGAGTTTAGCAAATTCTAAATCCCGGCCATGAACGCTCCCAACAAAGCTATTTTGGTGAACACGTCCAATTCTGCCGTACATATATTGAAGTGAACTAATGCCTGGAATTACATCAAAGGCAGTCTCTTCAAAACTACGTCTCATAAATGACAACAAGCTATAAAAACCTGTGTCTCCAGAAACGGCAACTACAATTTTATTATTTTCACGATTTTCTCGTATGATCTCAGGCAGTTTCATAATCTGGCCTTCTACCTGAACTAAGGTTTTACCAGATCCTTCAAAAGGCGCAAGATGTCTACGACCACCAATGATTAAATCAGCATTTTCTAATGCACGTGATGCAACAGGTAGAACATAATCTGGATGTCCAGGACCCATACCTACAATTGTAAACTTCATAGTTTAAACCCTTCTTCCAGCGCACTCGCTTGATCACAACGGCCTAGGTATCCATGGGCTTTTGTAAAAATAATAGTACCCACGTTTACACTTTCATGAGCTCTCTCTTTACAACGTCTTGAAATCTCATTGGCAATTTGATCAAACACCTGCATATAACCTGCAGCTTTGATGTGGTCAACAGCTTCATCGGTAGTATTCGACTTCATCACTCTTTGTATAAGTTCAAGTGGAGCATTTAACAAAGCCAAATGTGCAGTTAATGTTTCCATACGTCCATCTGCATATTTACTATGGGTCTGGAAAATACCTGATGCAACTTTAACCATTTTTCCAAGATGTCCAATCCAAAGAACGTCTTTAACAGATTGTCTTTCTGCCTCATCCATCATAAAACCAATAAAATTGCTGGTTTTAACAATTTTTGAATCATCGAGTTGGTGGTCTCTAGCATAATCTCGTCCATAATTTCCCGGAGCAAAAATTATACGGTCATACCCATTTGCAAGTAACATTCGCAGTTCTACGCGCATGGTTTCTTTTAAAGCGTCTTCGGACATTGGTTCTACAATGCCACTTGTTCCAATGATGGATAGTCCACCAACAATGCCCAGTTTAGGATTAAAAGTTTTCTTAGCTCGCTCGACCCCTTCGGGTGCCGATATGGTCACTTCAACGCTTTTACCCTCTGGGAGTACTTCATGTACTGCTTTTTTAATCATTTGTCGGGGAACAGGGTTAATTGCAGGCTCTCCAATAGGAACGGATAAACCGGGCTTTGTTACCTTGCCAATCCCAATACCACCATAGAGTTTATAGTCATCAGCAAAATGAACTTCCGCGTAGACCTTCATACCATGGGTTACATCGGGATCATCCCCT
>Ga0209379_10000706_pt1 | contig 24886 bp, 24 predicted proteins | sample tdDd001_FD_187124 | JGI IMG/M metagenome (GOLD analysis project Ga0209379, IMG submission 187124) | Marine sediment microbial communities from the Atlantic coast under amendment with organic carbon and nitrate - tdDd00.1 (SPAdes)... | ecosystem: Environmental > Aquatic > Marine > Coastal >...
ACGAGGGCACTACCCTCGTTATTCTCTATCCTCATCTTGATCAGAATTCTTTTTTTCAAGCCAATACTTTCTATATACCAATAGTGATAGGGTCACTAACCATTTTGCGACGACCCAAGTCAAAATAACACCCGCACCACCAACCTCTTTGCAACAAAATGCCCAGTTGCAAAAGCGAACTGGGCACAGTAATGATAATGGCTATATCAAAAGCTAAAGAATTTCTCTTAAACGCTCTTGCGTAACCGACACTAACAAGTCTGGCTGAAACTTAGAAATAAACTTATTACATCCGACTTTCTCAACCATCGCATCATTGAAGCTGCCGCTAAGCGAAGTATTTAGCGTCACATACAGCTCCTGCATACGAGGATCACTGCGGACCTCTTGGGTTAATTTATAACCATCCATTTCAGGCATTTCAGCATCGGTGATCATCATCAACAACTCGCGGGTCACATCTTTGCCTTCATCACACCACTGCTTGAGTAAGTTAAGCGCTTCAAGGCCATCGTTACATTCAATAAACTCTATACCGAGTTGCGATAAAGTCCCGGTTATTTGATTACGAGCAGTTGAAGAGTCGTCCACGACCAGAATTTTACGGCCAACCATCTCCCCAACCAAATTCTCATCCAAGATCCCTTCACTAATAGAAGTGTCATAGTCGACAATTTCAGCCAACACTTTTTCAACATCAATGATCTCGACGATGCGGGTCTGCTCGTTTTCGTTGATCTGGGTGATCGCAGTTAAGTAATTAGCACGACCGGCCGTTTTTGGCGGTGGCTGAATTTCGGTCCACGCGGTATTAACAATATTACGAACTTGGCCAACCAAAAAACCTTGAATGGTTCGGTTGTACTCGGTAATAATCAAGTTTTGTTCTTGCGAATCTTGAGTGGGTCTAAAACCGATGGCTGAACGTAAGTCGATAACGGGCACCGACTCCCCGCGTAAAGACGCAACGCCAATAATATTATGATGGGCGCCGGGCATCTTGGTAAGAGGCGGCATTTTTAATACTTCTCTTACTTTAAACACGTTAACGGCAAAGATTTGCGAACTATTTAATTGAAACAAGAGCAACTCTAGTCGGTTTTCACCCACCAAATTGGTCCGCTGGTCAACGCTGTTTAATACTCCAGACATAAGGCTTCTCACATTTTTTCTTATAATAACAGCGTACAGCATTAGGCGCCTATCCGCCATCTTATCCGCAATTAATGGGGAAATGTTCTCCCCATTAATGTCTTAACCTTCGACTACCTTCATCAAAAGCTGACCATCGTACATTGCTTGTTTTATCAATGCTGCGCCGGGCATCGTCGCTTGAGTATAGAAGCGACTTTCTTCCAATTCTAGATCCTGATGATAAACAGGCAATGTTTGTGATTCAATACAGGCTTGAATGGCAGGAAAAAGAATAGATTTTGCGTGGTTGATCACCCCACCAATCAGCACCTTTTGCGGGTTAAACAGGTTAATGACAATCGCCACCGCAGCGCCAAGATGTTGTCCTAGCTTCTCAATTTCATCAATCGCAATGGCATCACCCGCAAGCGCGGCCTCACAAATCGACTCTACGCTAACATTATCGGCACGCATTGTGGTTACTTCACCCGCTTCAATACGTTTTGCTATGGTGTCACGCAGCGCTTTAGAGCTTGCCACTGTCTCAAGGCAACCCACATTACCACAATGGCATTCTCGGCCATTGGGGTCAATTTGGATATGGCCCAGCTCACCAATATTGCCGTGGCGACCTTGCAACACTCTACCGTCTAAAATAATCCCAGCCCCCAAGCCATGATGAATGGAGATCAGCACGGAATTATCAATATTTTGAGAGTTACCAAACAGCTTTTCAGCCAACGCCCACGCGCGCGTGTCATTGGCGATAAATACCGGAAGCCCGGTCGCTTTGTGGATCTCAGGGCCAAGCTCTAAGTTATCAACGTTATAGTGAGGCATCTGCAAAACGATACCTCGATCAGAGTCGACAAGACCGGGTAGCGTCAGCGCAATACTCGTCACACGATCTAGCTTATTGGAATACGCTTGAAAAAACTCTTCTATTTCGTGCAATAGACGGGCTAACACATCCTCTTGTTCGATTTCCTCGATGTCGATTTTAGTTTCCACTATGACCGAACCACCGAGCTCGTGGAGCGCAATAATCAAGTAACCGCGCCCAAGACGCATAGAAAGAAACTGCCACCCTTCGTTGTCGGTTTGAAGCCCAACAGCGGGCCGCCCACGACTCGTTGCCTCTTGAACAGTGGTTTCATGGATAAGGTGAGCATCAATCAGCTCACGGGTAATTTTGGTAATACTGGCGGGTGCTAGTTCGCTGGTTTTTGACAAATCAATTCGCGAAATAGGACCTTTTAAGTCGATCAATTTATATACACGGCCTGCGTTGACCTGCTTGATATGATCAATATGGCCTGGTTGAGCCATGTACATAGGAAACTCCAAAGATAAGATACCTGCTAATTTTTTTACTTTGCGAAGTAATTGTGAAGCGACTTAAGCAAACCTCGTGACAGGCATCACGTATATAAGCGAGATTTCAAGTTGGCCCATCTATTTACGACATTTACGCCTTAAGAAAGGTGATCGGGTCGACGTTTTTTTGCGAACGAAAAAATCTTCAAATAGCTACACTTGATAGTAACGTTCTGGTTCTGTCATTAAATGAGCCTTGCCAATGACGGAAAATCATAACTCAAGCATTCTATAACAAAACCGAACCACCGATTGAGGAAGATACCGATGTCCAAGTTGTTAAGAAGAACAAAAATAGTTGCAACGCTCGGCCCAGCAACAGACCGAGACGATAATCTAGAAAAAATCATATTAGCTGGCGCCAATGTCGTTCGACTCAACTTTTCTCATGGCGAAGCACAAGACCAAATTGATAGAGCGAACAAAGTGCGTGCTATCGCAGCCAAACACGGCATTCACGTGGCGATTTTAGGTGACCTACAAGGGCCTAAAATTCGGGTGTCCACTTTCAAAAACGACAAAATCATGTTGGCCGTGGGTGATAAATTCACCTTAGATGCCGATCTCGGCAAAGGCCAAGGCCACCAAACTGCCGTTGGGCTCGATTACAAAGATCTCCACAAAGATGTCGCGAGCGGAGACGTATTGTTACTCGACGATGGCCGCGTTCAGCTCAAGATCACCAGTGTAGAAGGTCATCAAGTCCACACGGTTGTCACCGTCGGTGGGCCACTATCTAACAATAAAGGCATTAATAAAAAAGGGGGCGGCCTGTCGGCTGAAGCGCTGACCGAAAAAGACATCAACGACATTCAAACCGCCGCGAAGATCAAAGTCGACTACTTAGCCATCTCCTTTCCACGAAATGGCGAAGATATGAAATACGCCAGGAGACTGGCAACCGATGCTGGCTTAAGTGCCCGATTAGTCGCGAAAGTTGAGCGCGCGGAAACTGTTATCGACGAAAAGAGCATGGATGATATTATTTCCGCCTCGGACGTCGTAATGGTTGCTCGCGGCGATCTCGGGGTTGAAATAGGCGATCCGGAACTGGTCGGGGTGCAAAAACAACTGATCCGCCGTGCACGCAGTTTAAATCGTACGGTGATCACCGCGACTCAAATGATGGAATCGATGATCATCAACCCCCTACCGACTCGCGCTGAGGTCATGGATGTGGCGAATGCAGTATTAGACGGTACCGACGCTGTGATGCTTTCTGGCGAAACCGCTGTAGGCAACTTCCCCGTCGAAACCGTACGTTCAATGGCAGAGGTTTGTAGGGGCGCAGAAAAAATGCCCAGCGCAACCCTCTCTCATTACCGTTTAGACACAACCTTCCAAACGCCTGAAGAAGCGATCTCTATGGCGACCATGTACTCAGCCAACCATTTAGAGGGGGTTAAAGCCATGGTTTCCTTAACGGAATCAGGCCGAACTCCGCTCATGATGTCACGCTTAAGCTCAGGTTTACCGATCTTTGCTCTATCTCGCAACGAAGCGACGCTCAATCGTAGCGCTCTATACCGGGGCGTTACTCCTGTCTATTTTGATTGTACCGCAGACTTAGGTTTACCGACGGCACAAGACGCCCTAAATAGGCTAAAAGAAAAAGGCCTCCTCGATAGCGGAGATTTGGTGATCATCACCCAAGGTGATGTTATGGATGTGGTGGGCTCAACAAACTGCTTACGCATCACCGCAGTTCAGTAGCATCAACCTCAGTTAACCTAGGCCACCTACTCTCAACCACAGAGAGTAGGCGGTCTAGCGCAATGCCCTATAATATCACCAACCGCTTGCGAGTCGTCGCGTATTAACTAGCATGTAAACGCACAAACCGCTCAGCCTGGGCATAGCTTTCGATAAATCGCTGCCCCGCTCTTAACCCCACCAAATAATCCGATAATAGATCATCTTTCGAGCTCAATAGAGGCCCAGATTTTAAAGGTGCCTCTGGCGCAATTTGGACGATGAAGCAATCTTCTGGGGTGTTATGGATAAAGTCTTGAGTTAATGAATAGGTCTGATAATGCACCATCAGCATATCTGCTAAGCCGGAATCAAAACGCTCACCTAATATATGGCTTAATCGATACACATCGCCCGCACCAAACAGCCAGCGTCCACCGTTTAACGAGTTCGCCAGATTGGGAAAATCTTTATGAGGGGTTGATTTATCAAACTGTTCTTTCAAAAAACCCGCCCAGTCGTCTTTCCAACGCGACACTCGCCTATCCCACTGACGCTGCAAAACGTTCACTGAGTCTTGCAACCAGATAGGTACCGAGTTTCCCTCGGAATGTATGGCTTTCTCTGGCGCGATATCACTTGGCACAGGGACGTTAATATTCTCTGTCCGGATCACGACGATCAAACGCGCGTCTCTTCGCCACGCCTCTTGAATTGGAATTGAAGCAGAGATCCCACCATCGACATACCCCACACCATTGATATCAACCTCACCATCATATAAGCGCGGGATGGCGCACGTTGCCATCAAAACTTTAAACCAATCCTCACCCAAAAATGGGTAATACTTGTCTTGCAAATGAACGCTATCGGTTACCGACGCTAACGCTTCACGATCAGCCAATACCCGCCTTCCCATATCGATATCAAGTTTATAGGGATACTGACGGATCTTATTTAACGCCCAATTTAGTCCTAAAGGCTGCTTGTGGCGAATATAGCCAAATAGACTGAAAAACTCAGGTTGGGTAGTTAAATCAATAAGAAAGGAGCGGCCCAAGCCGGCCTGACGGCACAGATAGGCGCATAAATTCATGGCTCCAGCAGAGGTGCCATAGAAAGCATTAAAGGGGTCAAAATTGGCGTAAAGAAAGGCGTCGATAACTCCAGACGTGAAAATGCCTCTTTGGCCTCCCCCTTGGGCGACCAAAGCTGTTTCGCCACCTACATATTTTAGAAAGCGGGTATCTTCCAGTTGGGCGGCTTGTTCGGTGACAACCCCGCTATTTCGCAACAAACCGATACTAATTTAGCTCTTATGCCGTCATCACGGCCATGAGAGAGAAAACCGTAATCACAGCCAATGCACCAACGACAATGGTAAGCGCGAGTTTCAAATCAAAATCCATAGAACACCTCCGTTACTGTTAACAAATAAATAACAGCTAGTTACAATTACTTCAAGGTGTTAGCATTACGACAAGGCAATAATGATGCAGGCATCACAGTTGCATACCAGCTTATTCATTTTCCTTCCATTTGATCATTGATGCTCTGCCTATTAAATATAGTCATTATCATGGATGATATTGTGGTTAATGGATAAATATCAGTCATCAACGCTAGTTTTTTGTCTTGGTGATTTATGCCAAGTAACTCCACAACCAAGCTGATCAACACTAAACTCAAACCACTCAGGCAGCATTAATCACTAACTTTGCCATTTTTTAACAAATTGTTATCCATCCAACAGCCATGCATTAACCTTTATCATCTATTGCCATAACGCCACATAATAGGTAGTCTCAAAGCTACGCATAGAGGATCATTCCAATTTATGCAAACACACATCAATTAAAATAGAATTAAACACTGATTTTTACCCAAGTAAACAGAACTAATAACCAAGCAGGGCGTGTATTTCATTTTTATTACCCGTTAAAATGCACTCACGCAATAAGTTTGGAATGCTCAAGTTACAGGTAAAGCTTCATACATCAGGAATAAGTCGTAAAGGAGTTACTTATGAAGCGAGAACAATGGGGATCACGAGCTGGATTTATCCTAGCTGCGGTTGGTTCTGCAATTGGCCTAGGGAACATTTGGCGTTTCCCGTACATGGCCTACGAAAATGGTGGCGGCGCATTTTTTATTCCCTATCTTTTTGCCATGCTCACCGCAGGTATTCCATTCATGATTTTGGAATTCAGTATGGGCCAGAGATATCGCGGCTCTGCGCCAAAAACTCTTGGTAAGATCCACTCGAAATTTGAATGGTTAGGCTGGTTCCAAGTCGGTGTTGCCGCCGTTATCGCCGTATACTACGTGGCGGTAATTGGTTGGGCGATCTCTTACTTTGGCATGTCATTTACTCAAAGTTGGGGCACAGACACTAACGCCTTTTTCTTTGGTGAGTACTTGGCTCTTGGCGGAGACAACTCTCCAACAAGCCTTGGTAGCATCCAATGGAAAATTGCCATAGCAATGCTAATCGCATGGGGGATCACCTACGCGGCGATCGTAGGTGGCGTGAAAGCAGGCATCGAGCGAGCATCTAAAATCATGATGCCGGTCCTGTTTATCATGGTCGTCGCCCTGATTGCGCGCATGGTATTCCTGCCAGGAGCATTAAGCGGTATCAACTACATGTTTGAGCCAGACTTCAGCCGTATCATGGACGTTAAAGTGTGGGCCGCGGCATACGGCCAGATTTTCTTCACCTTAAGTATCGGCTTTGCCATTATGCTCGCTTACTCGAGTTACCTACCGGAGAAATCAGATATCACCAATAACGCCTTTATGACGGTGTTACTCAACTGTGGCTTCTCTATCCTTGCTGGTATCATGATCTTCTCTGTCCTTGGTTATATGGCACAAGAGCAAGGCAAAGATATCACGGAAGTCGTCTCGGCTGGCGTAGGCTTGGCGTTTGTTACCCTACCTGCTGCCATTAACCTGCTGCCTGCTCCCTACATTCTCGGCCCACTATTCTTCTTTGCCTTAGTGGTTGCCGGATTGAGCTCTCATATCTCGATTATGGAAGCGGTGACTTCTGCGATTATCGATAAGCTAAACTGGAGCCGTAAGAAAGCTGCTAATGTCGTCATCGGCACTGGTGTCGTTGTCTCTATGGCGTTTGCGACCAACGGTGGTCTACTGCTACTTGACCTAGTCGACCATTTTGCAAACAACGTCGGTATTATGGTGGGTGCTCTGGTTGAAATCATATTAATGGCCTGGCTACTTAATAAAGTGGCTGACGTGCGCGAATACGTAAACAGCACATCAGACTTTACCATCAGTGGTTGGTTTGATATTTGCCTGCGCTTTATCACTCCAGTCATGCTGGCAGTGATCTTAGCCACCAAACTACAAGCACTATTTACCGATGGCTATGGGGGCTATGATCTTACCCTTGGTTGGGCAGTCATTGCCGGCGTATTCGCCTTCGGTCTTCTTATTAATGCAACCAGCCGTAAGGAGGTTCAAGCATGACCACGAGCGCAATCATCATGATGGTATTAGGCCTTGGTATCACTTGGGGCGGAGCTGCTATCTGCATCAAGCGCGCAATGAACAAGCAATAGCGCCAAGCGATAGTCAAGCCAATTAGTAAAATGCCAGCATGTTAGCTGGCATTTTTTATTATCGATTAGAATGAATAACGTACACCAAGTGATGCATCAATATCGAGTTTAACCTCTTTACGTAGATTAAGGCCCGGGACGACTTGTGCGTAAGCGTCCCAGTTGCTCGAGAAATTCCAATCAAGGCCCAATGGCACCCGTAACCCAGCGTTATCTTTCCAGCCAATCCAGGCACCCGCGCCAGCATACCAAGTAAACGGAACATCGCTGTCAAACGAGCCTTTATTAAATAGGTAATCAGCAGAAACGCCATCATTGCCAATCGCAAAGTTGTAGGTATCTTGATATTGGCCTACAACGCTCAATCCCTGATCTAAACCTAAGCCTAGTTTCAAATCACCGCTCTGCTTTTCTTCTGCAATCGTGTTGGCGCTTAACGCTAATACACCAACAAGTGCCAAGCTTTTCAATGCTCGAGTTCCCATTTACCCTTCCTTAAAAAGTGTCTAATTGATGTACTCAGCCTCTGAATGCTTCCAGTGCCCGTGCAACAAAACGACAAATAACCGTCTAAGGGCGCTTTTTCTCAAATCGTCACTAAATAGTAAATAAGCACTGCGTCAAAGTTATGTCAAAAGAATAACTCGCCAATGCTAACCATTGAAAACACAAACGAAAAAAGGAGGCCGAAGCCTCCTTTAATAGGGATGTAATTATCTGAGATTATGCGTGGTTACGAATCCACTCATCCATGTCTGTTTTTAGGTTATCAGACTTGGTACCGAAGATAGCTTGAACACCACCTGCGACAACAACAACACCTGCTGCGCCAAGTTGTTTCAGTTTATCTTGGTCAACCGCTTCTGTATCAGCCACAGCAACACGTAGACGAGTGATACATGCATCTAGGCCTGTGATGTTAGCTTTGCCACCAAATGCCGCTACAAGCTCACCAGCAAGCTCTGTGCCTGTTGCAACTGTTGCCTCATCTTCAGACTCATCTTCACGGCCTGGAGTTTTAAGGTCCATAACACGGATAACAGTACGGAACACTACGTAGTAGATAGCTGCGTACGCTAGACCGAATGCGATGAACATGAACAGTTTTTGTGAGTTACCAGATAGAACAACGAAGTCAATCAAACCGTGTGAGAACGACGTACCGTGAACCATACCTAGTGTATTTGTTAGTACGAATGCAGAACCCGCTAGTAGTGCGTGGATACCGTAAAGTACTGGCGCTACGAATAGGAATGAGAACTCGATTGGCTCTGTGATACCCGTTAGGAATGAAGTAAGCGCAGCAGATACCATGATACCCATTACTTTCGCGCGGTTCTCTGGCTTAGCAGAGTGTGCGATTGCAATAGCAGCTGCAGGTAGACCCCACATCTTGAACATGTATGCACCAGCTAGCTGACCGAAACCGTTGCCTGCTGCACGAGAAGCTGCGTCAGCTTCTAGGTAACAAGTTAGGATACCAGTACGAGCTTCGCCCGCCGCGTTCACACAGCTACCCGCTTCGAAGAAGAATGGTACGTTCCATACGTGGTGAAGACCAAATGGAATTAGAGAACGTTCAACGATACCGTAGATACCAAACGCAACTTGTGGGTTTTGGTGTGCAGCCCACTCAGAGAATGCTGCAATACCGCCACCAATTGGTTGCCAAATAAACGCTAGTACAACACCTAGAATGATAGTTGCAAAACCTGTAATGATCGGCACTGCGCGTTTACCAGCAAAGAAGCCTAGGTAATCTGGAAGTTGGATGCGGAAGAAACGGTTGAATGCCCAAGCCGCTACGCCACCGGCGATGATACCACCAAGTACACCTGTATCTAGCTTATCAACACCAAGTACGCCAGCCATAACACCTAGCGTCGCCGCCATGATGCCGTAACCAACGATTGCAGCAAGACCTGCTACACCGTCGTTATTGGTAAAGCCTAGTGCAACACCTACTGCAAATAGTAGTGGCATTTGGCCAAATACTGAACCACCGGCTTGCGCCATTAGGTTTGAAACGATTTCTGGCAGCCAACTAAAGTTTGCTGCACCGACACCAAGTAAAATACCTGCAACTGGTAATACTGATACTGGTAGCATCAGCGCCTTACCAACTTTTTGCAGGTTAGCAAAAAGGTTCTTAAACATATTCATGCTCCTGAATGATTATTAGTATTTTTGAAATCTGACGGCACACCCCCGCAGCCTTGTCACTATATACTGCTCATTAGTTATTCGTACCATTGAGTAGTTTAGTAAACGTGTCAGATTTCAAAGGATTTAATTCCTGAAAAGAATTATATTTTCCGCCTCAAAATATATCGTGATACAACTCACCATTCCTAGCCAACTCTGAAAATTAGTTTCAAAACAAGTTCTAGATCACAGTCGCAAATCTGCGATGAAATGGATTGCAATAGCGTAACATAATGAATAGTAAGAAATATATTCAGTAAAGAGCTATTTTGTACGTGTGATCGAAATTCAACCCATTGTTATTTTATGTAACAAAATTACATTTGGGCCATTTTGCGCCCTTTTTACTCAACATATTTAGTTAACATTGGTTTTAATTCGATTATCGAATAAAAAAGGGAGCAAATGCTCCCTTTTAAGACGTATGTCACTTTTTACTACAAAAAAAGATCTTGGAAGTTTTGGCTTGTGTGCTGTGCAACCGTTCCCAGCGACTCGCCCTTTAATTGCGCAATGTATTGTGCAACCTCTACCACATAAGCCGGTTGATTTTCTTTACCGCGATGCGGCACGGGCGCTAAATACGGCGAATCTGTTTCAATAAGTAGCCTTTCAAGTGGCAATGCTTTAACCACTTCTTTCAGTTCTGCCGCGGCTCTAAAAGTGACGATTCCTGAAATCGAGATATAAAAACCCAGCTCCATCGCCGCTTTTGCAAAAGGCAAATCCTCCGTAAAGCAGTGGATCACCCCGCTACAGCGCTCGGCATGTCCTTGCTTTAAAATATCTAACGTCTCTTGCTGAGCATTGCGAGTATGGATGATCAGTGGCTTATCGACGTTCACCGCTAACGCGACTTGTTGCTCAAACCGTGTTCTCTGAAGCGCCGCCGTTTCTGGCTTATAGTGAAAATCGAGCCCAGTTTCACCAATCGCCACCACTTTAGGGTGATTGGCGTACTCGGTTAGCTTGGCTAAATCAAACGGGCTTTCCACATCAAGAGGGTGCACCCCGCACGATGCGTAAACCTCGTCAAAGCCATTGATTAGCTCTATCATCTTAGGGAAGCTATCTAATGTCACGCCAACAGAAAGCAGCTTGTTGACTTTCGCGGCGCGCGCTTTAGTAACAACATCTTCAATTCCTTGATGTAAGTCCTCGTAGTCCAACTTGTCTAAGTGGCAATGTGAATCAACAAACATTTCTTTTACCATGTAAATCGAGTAGCCAGTTGGCTACCAGTAGTTCAGTGTTTAGGCCCGTAAATTGATTAAGTTGTTCAATCATACGGTTAAGTTCGCCTGCTTTTTGATAAGCGACATCATAACTGATAAGCCTAGTTAGATTAGTCATTGTTGCATCAACAGCTAAGCCAAAATGCTGCTTTTGCACTTGAACCAACAAGTAGCTCAACCAGCCCAAACGCACCGTACAGTCATCTTTTAAGAGGCTCCATAAGCTCGATACCGAAAGCACGGGCTTACTTAGCTCACTAGCAAAAGCTTGGCGCAGGGCCTCATAAGAGGTGTGGTGACCATCTTGATAGAATGCCAGTGTCGTAAGGGGAGCATCGTGGCATAAGCTCAACGCTTCCTCGCTTACACTTACGTCGGTTTGCATATTTAGCCAAGCGATAGTGTCTTGCCGCTTTGGCAACGCAACGTTCCAGAGCTGACAACGGCTGGTAATCGTTGGCAACAAATGGTGTTTGCTTCGAGTTACCAATATAAACACGCAGCTCGCACTCGGTGACTCAAGCGTTTTTAGTAGAGCGTTCGATGCGGATTCATTCATTGCATCCGCGGGATCAATCACAATCAAACGACGCCCGGCTAATTGCGAAGACTCTTGCGCCCAGTGATTACACTGACGGATCTGATCCACGGTGATCGCTTTACCAGCCTTCTCAGGGATCACCCAATGAATATCTGGATGACTTCCTGACTTAGACAGCTCGCAACTATGGCAAAAGCCACACGCTTCATCATTTGAATTTGAGCACACCAAAGCGCGAGCAAACTCGTTCACGACAGACGCAACCCCCAACCCACTAGGGGCGTTTACCAGCATCGCACCTGTCAGTCGGTCATGGTTGAGCAGTTGCTGCCAACTTTGCCAGACAGGTAATAACCAAGGATACTCTACAGACATGCCTTAACCTTGTTTCGCTAACCAATCTTTCAGTGCAGTAACAATATCAGCGGTCACCTGCTCAATATTTTGCTCGGCATTAATGATGACGGTGTTATTGCTCTCTTCCGCAAGCTCGTGTTCGCTCAAAAAAGCTAATATCCATCTTTTCGATTCTGTCTAACTCACCACGACCACGAGCGCGCTCAAGGCCAACACGTGGGTCTAAGTCTAGGTACAGTACTAAATCAGGAGAAAAGCTGCCCAATGCAAGCTCTTTTAACGAAGACATGGTTTCTCGAGCGATCTGACGTCCACCACCTTGATAAGCCTGAGAAGAAAAGTCATGGCGATCTCCTACCACCCAAGTCCCCGAGTTGAGCGCAGGCTTAATCACCGTTTCCACTAACTGCACGCGCGCCGCATAAAGCAACATTAGCTCAGAAATATCTTGTAGCTCTTCACCATCATGCTCTTCTTTCACTAACGCGCGCATTTTTTCCGCTAATTGGGTTCCGCCAGGCTCACGTGTATTAATTACATCTTTTACACCGCCTTGAGACAAGGTCTCTAGCACCGCTTTAATAGCGGTACTTTTACCAGCCCCTTCTAGGCCTTCTATTACGATAAATTTGGCTTGGGTCATTTTTTACTTCTTAATACTTTCAGGTACGCTCGCACGGCGCGGTTATGTTCAGCCAAAGACTTTGAGAACACGTGTCCTCCATGGCCGCTAGCTACAAAATAGAGATAATTGCTTTTTTCTGGATTTAACGCCGCTTTGATAGAGGCTTCACCCGCCATCGCAATCGGTGTCGGCGGCAAACCATTAATGGTGTATGTGTTATAAGGGGTTGGAGTACGCAGGTCTTTCTTACGAATATTACCTTGGTATTTGTCTCCCATCCCATAGATAACCGTTGGATCGGTTTGCAAGCGCATGCGCTTATTCAAACGATTCACAAATACCGAAGCAACTCGCTCTCGCTCCTCATCAATTGCGGTCTCTTTTTCAATAATGGACGCTAATATCAAGGCTTCATAAGGCGTTTTCAATGGTAATGCTTGTTGGCGCTCAGCCCACGCTTCATCCAAGACTCGATTTAGATCCCGATTCGCCCACTTTAAAATGTCTAAATCGCTGGTGCCCGCCGGGTAGTGATAGGTCTCTGCCAAAAACAGCCCTTCCAGTTTTTCTTGCTTAATGCCAAGCGCTTCGGCGATTTGTGCTTCAGAAAAGCCATCTAACTGGTGAGTAATGTGATCCGCTTGTTTAAGTAGGGCTAACCACTCGGTAAACTGACTCCCTTCAATAAACGTGATCGCGAACTGGTGCTCTTTGCCTTCCGCCAATGCCTGTAACGCTTGGGCTAAATTTAGCCCCACGGGCAATTCGAACGTGCCCGCCTTGACTTTAACCAGCTCCGGATGCAGTTTGGGTACTAAGCGCGAATACGAGCTAGGTTGAACCCAACCTTGCGTTTCTAACTGAGCCAGCAAACGAGAAAAGCTTGTGCCTGGTTTTACTGTTATCAATGAAGGCGTAGCGAACTCGACCGGTTGATTGACATAACTCTCAACTTGTTGGTGAACATAAAAGGCACCGCCAACCGCTAATACCATAACAACAGCAATCAACAGCAGTAATTTCTTAATCACGAATTTAGTCTCTCCTGAATCGTTCGTGTAAACTCGCCTATCGTCCATGACTGGCTACCGATAGCGGTAACAGGCACGACTTGAAGCAGCGAATTAGTGATAAATAGTTCTTTTGCCGCCAACACATCATCTAAGCTGGCATAAGAAAGGACGCAGCTCTGGCCAAGTTGGTGAAAGCGTTCCAATACGCAGCGTCTCATGACACCGGCAACCCCTGCTTTGTCGAGCTTTGGGCTGTGCCATTGGTTATTCGCGTCTCGCCAAAACAAATTAGCAACACTGGTTTCAACCACATGGCCGTCAATATCTAACACCAGCGCATCTTGCCAACCTTTCCGCTCAAGTTCAGCCTTGATGAGCACTTGTTCGAGGCGGTTATTGTGTTTATGACCCGCTAACATTGGCGAATGACCAAGCGAAGTTTGACTAACGCCTAACTGCACGCCGTCTTCTTGCCACGCTAGGTAATGATTAGGGTAACCAAATGCGCTGACGGTAACGCACGGCTCGCCAACACCCGAAACGCCATAACCTCTCCCACCAACTCCACGACTAATATGAATTTTGGCCCCGTAACGTAACGCACCCTGTTGTTGAGCACGGCCAACATCCTTAACCCAGCGATACACTAATTCCCAGTCGGGCTCGGCAATACCTAACACCGAGAGGCAAGCACTCAATCGTTCGCGGTGATACGGCCAATGTTGCGGCTCGCCTTCTATTAGTAATAGCGTGCTGAAACAGCCATCCCCATACTGAAAGCTTCGATCCGACAGCGACACTGAGTTAGCGGGTTTTCCGTTGACCAAAAACATAATGCCCCTTTAAACAAAAAAACGGCTCAATGCTAAGCATTGAACCGCTTTAAAACAAGCTTTACTGTACCACTGGTTCGAATCTTTTTGAATTCGATTAGATCTTTTTAAAGATCAGTGAACCGTTGGTACCGCCGAAGCCAAATGAGTTACACAGAGCGTACTCCATGTTTTCAACTTTACGCGCCGTATTTGGAACTAGGTCGATGCCTTCTGTTCCTTCGTCTGGGTTGTTCAAGTTGATAGTTGGCGGAACGATTTGATCAACCAAACTCATCGCCGTAATGATAGCTTCTGCAGAACCGGCCGCACCGAGTAGGTGTCCAGTCATCGACTTAGTAGAAGAAACCAGCACTTGCGCTGCGCCCTTCTCGCCTAACGCACGCTTAATGCCTTTAAGCTCTGCAATATCACCCGCTGGCGTTGAGGTGCCGTGGGCGTTAACGTAACCGATTTGTTCACCGATTACACCCGCATCACGCATCGCCGCTTCCATAGCAAGCGCGCCACCTGAACCGTCTTCGCTTGGAGACGTCATGTGGTACGCGTCACCGCTCATACCGAAGCCGACAAGCTCACAGTAGATTTTTGCGCCGCGCGCTTTCGCGTGTTCGTACTCTTCCAGTACCATGACGCCTGCACCATCACCCAGAACAAAGCCATCACGGTCTTTATCCCAAGGACGAGAAGCACCTTGTGGATCGTCGTTACGAGTAGAAAGTGCTTTCGCCGCACCAAAACCACCCATACCTAGAGGCGTAGATGCTTTTTCAGCACCGCCTGCAACCATCACTTCCGCATCACCGTAGGCGATCATACGTGCTGCGTGGCCAATATTATGTAGGCCAGTGGTACACGCCGTTGAAATCGCAATATTAGGGCCGCGTAGGCCTTTCATGATCGAAAGGTGACCTGCAATCATATTTACGATAGTCGACGGAACGAAAAATGGGCTGATTTTGCGTGGGCCTTTGTTCACTAGTGCGTTATGACCAGTTTCAATTAAGCCTAAGCCACCAATACCAGAACCAATCGCAACGCCAATGCGCTGACCGAGTTCTTCGGTAATAGTTAAGCCTGAATCATCGAGTGCTTGCATACCCGCTGCAATGCCGTACTGGATAAACAAATCCATTTTACGCGCATCTTTTTTGGACATGTACTCTTCGCAGTTGAAGTCTTTAACAAGACCTGCGAAACGAGTTGAGAATTCTGTGGTGTCAAAGTGATCGATATTTACGATACCGCTTTGACCTTCTAGCAGGGCTTTCCAAGATGATTCTACGTTGTTACCTACCGGTGACAACATACCCATGCCAGTGACAACTACACGACGCTTGGACACGATCTAGTTCTCCGGGATTGAATTGTTATAATTGAAAGGATAGAGGGTCGTTAATAAAAACTCAGGCGGTCAAGATGACCGCCTGGAAGTGCAAATTACTGAGCGCTAGTCACGTAGTCAATTGCAGCTTGAACAGTAGTGATTTTCTCAGCTTCTTCGTCAGGAATCTCAGTATCGAATTCTTCTTCCAAAGCCATTACTAGTTCAACAGTGTCTAGAGAATCAGCACCTAGGTCATCAACGAAAGAAGCTTCGTTTTTAACTTCTGCTTCATCTACACCTAGCTGTTCAACAATGATTTTCTTTACGCGTTCTTCGAGGTTGCTCATTTTTTCTTTTCCTTTACAGACTTCGCTTTATGCGATGTTTTCCGTAGTTTATTCAAACTTTTAAAAGTTGCAAGGGAGTCCTTGCTGGTCAAACCACAATTTGTGCGATTTTTACCGAAAATCGGCACGTTTTTGACCTAAATCATGCATAAATAACTTACGCACAACTTAAACCATGTACATGCCGCCGTTTACATGCAGGGTTTCACCCGTAATGTAAGCCGCTTCTGGCGACGCAAGAAACGCTACAGCCGCAGCAATTTCACGCGGATCACCTAGGCGACCAGCAGGCACTTGCGATAGTGTAGCAGCACGCTGCTCATCATTCAGTGCTTTTGTCATATCAGTTTCGATAAAACCTGGTGCAACTGTGTTCACGGTCACACCACGAGAAGCCACTTCACGAGCCATCGACTTAGTAAAACCAATTACGCCAGCTTTAGCTGCTGCGTAATTAGTTTGACCTGCGTTACCCATAGTACCGACTACAGAACCAACGTTAATGATACGACCACAACGTTTTTTCATCATGCCGCGTAAGACAGCTTTCGACAAACGGAAGATAGATGTCAGGTTAGTATCCATGATATCTGTCCACTCGTCGTCTTTCATACGCATCAGTAGATTATCACGAGTAATGCCTGCATTGTTAATCAAAATGTCTAATGCGCCAAATTCTTCGTTAATTGTCTTTAAAACAGACTCAATCGAAGCAGGATCGGTTACGTTTAGCGCAAGACCCTTGCCATTTTCGCCAAGGTACTCACTGATAGCTGCCGCACCGTTCTCACTGGTTGCAGTACCGATTACCGTTGCGCCGCGCTCTACTAGCGTTTCAGCAATCGAACGACCGATACCACGACTTGCACCCGTTACCAGGGCAATTTTGCCTTCTAGATTCATGTTCTTTCTCTCTAATTAAATAGGGACAAATTACTTAGCCGCTTCTAAACTTGCTGCGTCATTCACTGCCGCCGCGCTAAGTGTTTTTACAATTCGTTTTGTTAAGCCAGTCAGTACTTTGCCAGGGCCAAGTTCAAATAGCTTCTCAACACCCTGCTCGCTCATTTTCTCTACGCCACTCGTCCAACGAACTGGGCAGTATAATTGGCGAACCAAAGCATCTTTAATTTTTGCAGGATCTGTTTCCATCTCAACATCGACGTTGTTGATCACAGGAACGATTGGTGCATTAAATTCAATATCTTCTAGCGCAATCGCCAGCTTCTCTGCTGCAGGCTTCATCAGCGCACAGTGAGAAGGAACCGATACCGGTAAAGGTAGTGCACGTTTAGCGCCCGCTTCTTTACACAACACACCCGCGCGCTCGACAGCAGCTTTATTACCTGCAATAACCACTTGGCCTGGTGAGTTAAAGTTAACTGGAGAAACCACTTCGCCTTGCGCCGCTTCTTCACACGCTTTAGCAATGGCATCATCAGCAAGGCCGATGATCGCATACATAGCACCAACGCCTGCAGGCACCGCTTCTTGCATCAATTGACCGCGAAGTTCAACCAGTTTGATCGCTTCTTTAAAGTCGATAACACCAGCGCAAACCAATGCAGAGTATTCGCCTAGGCTGTGGCCGGCTAATACTTCTGGTTGTGTTAAACCTTGCTCTTGCCATACGCGCCAAATCGCAACAGAAGAGGCCAAAAGCGCAGGTTGAGTACGGAAAGTTTGGTTTAAATCTTCGACAGGGCCATTTTGAACCAAAGCCCATAGATCATAGCCAAGCGCTTCAGAAGCCTCAGCAAAAGTATTTTTAACCACTTCGTGTTGCTCGCCAAGTTCGGCCAGCATGCCAAGGGCTTGTGAGCCTTGGCCAGGGAATACAACAGCAAACTTGCTCATCGTTTTTTCCTTAAAGCAATGCAATAGATAATAGAGCCAAGCTGCAAACGCAACCTAGCGGAATAAATTAGAATCGAACTAACGCCGATCCCCAAGTAAAGCCACCACCAAATGCTTCTAACAAGCAGGTATGACCGCGCTGAATACGTCCGTCACGCACCGCTTCATCAAGCGCTGTTGGTACGGTCGCAGCAGAGGTATTACCGTGGCGATCTAAGGTGATCACGACTTGATCAAGCGACATCGATAATTTTTTCGCTGTCGCACTAATAATGCGCATATTGGCTTGGTGCGGTACTAACCAATCGAGTTCCGACTTATCCATATTGTTAGCAGCAAGCGTATCTTTCACCAAACGAGAAAGCTGAGTCACAGCAACTTTGAATACTTCATTGCCGGCCATGTGTAGCCACTTGTCCGCTTCAAAATCGTCTCGACTTGCAACCGGTAAGCTTAGCAGTTCGCCAAATCGACCATCAGAATGCAAATGGGTCGAGATAATGCCAGGCTCTTCACTTTGCCCTAACACCACTGCGCCCGCAGCATCACCAAATAAAATAATGGTTGAGCGGTCGGTTGGATCGCAGGCTTTTGATAACGCGTCTGCCCCTACCACCAGTACGTTTTTGCACATACCAGATTTAATATGCTGATCCGCCACCGAAAGTGCATAGACAAAGCCCGAGCAAGCGGCTGCAATATCAAAAGCAGGGCAACCTTGGATCTCAAGCATACCTTGCACTTGGCAAGCGGCCGAAGGAAAGGTGTGACTGTTACTGGTGGTTGCAACAATAATCAAGTCGATATCATGTTTATCAATACCCGCCATTTCGATAGCGTTCACTGAAGCATGGTATGCCATATCGGCAACAGATTCGTCTTCTGCTGCGATACGTCGCTCTTTGATACCAGTGCGAGTGACAATCCACTCATCGTTGGTCTCTACCATTTTTTCAAGATCAGCGTTAGTACGCACTTGAGTCGGCAGGTAGCTGCCTGTACCTAAAATTTTGCTATACATCATGAAGACTAATAATGCCTCTCGAGTAAAACTGCTTCCAAACGATCGCTTATCCGGTTGGGAACCTGTCGCTTGACCTCGTGTACTGCCTCACCAATCGCGTTGACGAGGGCTGATACATCAGCACTTCCATGGCTTTTAATGACAATGCCGCGCAATCCTAGCAAACTTGCGCCATTATACTGGTCGGGGTTCAAGGATTTTAGTTCATTTAACAACCCAGAGAACAGCTTTCTTGCTATCCAAGCTTTAAGGCCTGAACGAGTCAGTTGTTTTTTCAATTTATTTAAAAACAGGTGAGCAACACCTTCGGTCGTTTTTAAACACACGTTACCAACAAAACCATCGCAAACCACAACGTCAGCTGCATCATGCAATAGTTGGTCCCCTTCGACATAGCCAGTGTAATGAACTTCATCAGACGCACTAAGAAGCTCAGCGCAACGTTTAACTAAGTCATTACCTTTAATGTCTTCTTCGCCGATGTTCAATATCCCGACGCGAGGAACTCGGCCTAAATGTTCTTGCGCCAACGCGCTGCCCATAACCGCAAACTGGAATAAAGTATCTGCATCGCAAGATACGTTTGCCCCCAGATCGAGCATCCACGTTTTATTGCCACTGACGGTAGGCAGTGCCGAAACTAACGCGGGCCTTTCTATTCCAGGAAGCAGTTTAAGCCGAAAACGAGACAAAGCCATCAAAGCACCAGTATTACCACCGCTGACACAGGCGTCGGCATGGCCTTCTGCGACAGAATCAATGGCTAAACGCATCGAACTGCCATTGCTATTACGCAATGCTTGGGATGGGCGTTCCGAGTTTGAAATCGTACGGTCGCTATGCTTTATGCTAAGACGAGAATTAGGGATATACCCTATTCGAGAAAGTTGAGACGTGATCGTATCGCGATCACCAATTAAGATCACTTTTAGCGCTGGGAAATGCGACAATGCCTGCACGGCGGCAGGCACTGTTACGCGAGGACCGTGGTCCCCGCCCATTGCATCAAGTGCAACGGTAATATTTTGCAAAGGGTCAACCTTACTTGTTGATAACCTTTTTGCCACGGTAGTAACCGTCAGCAGTCACGTTGTGACGTAGGTGAGTTTCACCTGAAGTTGCGTCTACAGATACTGCAGCTGTAGTTAGCGCATCGTGTGAACGACGCATGCCACGCATTGAACGTGATTTCTTGCTCTTTTGTACGGCCATTGACCCTACTCCTATGTTATTACTTAATCGTTAAATATTAACGTTTTAAGTTTTTTAAAACATCAAATGGATTTGGTTTGTCTTCCACAATTTCTTCTGGAATCTCGCCAAACACCAAATTGTCTGATTTAACGCTACAATCCGCTTCATCATGCATTGCGACTTGAGGCAAATTAAGAATGAACTCGTCTTCAACTAGCTGTATTAAGTCGACTTCACCGTACTCGTTCAGATCTACCAAATCGTACTCTTCCGGTGCGTCCTCTTCACTTTTCTCACTGTAATAAGGAGTGTAAGTAAAGTTGACTTCACACTCATGTGCGAAAACTTCATTACAACGTTGACACTCTAAATCGACTTCGATGTTAGCTTTACCAGAGATAACAACGAGTCGCTGTTCATCTAGCCCAAAGGACAATGATACTTCTGCGTCGCGTTTTACGCCTTCGGTTGTCTCGGCTAAGCGCTTAAGCAGACTAGGTTGGATGATGCCATCGTAATCTAATCGTTTTTGAGCGGTTTTCGCTGGATCTACCGTGCGTGGAATTTTTACCTTTTGCATAGGGCGCGAATATTATCGTCCAAATCACCGATAGTCAAAGAAAAAGGCGAAAAAGTTACGTTTTTTTCAATAAGCCTAAGTCATATCGGTTAACTTGGTTTATTGTAGCGATATTGTTTGCCAAATTTAACTCGATAATGACTACTCAATCCCTCATTTTAGCGTCCACTTCGCCCTTTCGCCAACAGTTACTCAGTAAGCTCTGCCTACCCTTTGAGGTCGCCTCGCCAGATTGCGATGAGACGCCAATTCCAGGAGAAACCCCTACCCAATTAGTCCTTAGGTTGGCTGAACAAAAAGCACGCTCATGCCCCCTTAAAAGCCCCGCTCTGGTCATTGGCTCTGATCAAGTTTGCGTCATTAACGATCAAATTGTCGGAAAGCCGCATAATCGCGACAATGCCATCAAACAACTGCTGGCCCAAAGCGGAAAAAGCATCACTTTTTACACCGGTATCGCACTCTATAACTCCGATACCAACCAATGTGATACCCAACTCGATACCTTCACCGTCCACTTTCGTGAACTCACTCAGTCTATGGTGGAAAACTACGTCGACAAAGAGCAACCTTTCTACTGTGCTGGTAGCTTTAAATGCGAAGGACTTGGGATTGCACTGTTCAAAAGGCTTGAAGGAAAAGATCCTAATGCCTTGGTTGGCTTACCGTTGATTACGCTGGTGGAGATGCTTGAGAGGCAAGGGGTTGAGGTGATTTGATGGGTTATAGGTTATAGGTTATAGGTTACAGGTTACAGGAAAAGCCTAGAAGCTAGAGGCTAGAGGCTAGAGGCTAGAAACGATAAGAGCAAAAGAGTCTCGCCGCTCTTTTGCTCTTTCTGTATTCTCATGAGCAAAGCGAATTCTGTATTCGCTCTTTTCTCACTTCGCTTTTAGCGCTTAGCCTTTCGCACTTTCCTTCCTCAACCCGGCGAGTGCTTTTTCTAGCCTTGCTTCCATCGGGGCAGAAATGTCCATTTTCTCACCGCTACCTGGGTGTTCAAACTTAATATTGGCAGCGTGAAGGAATAAGCGATCAAGCCCAACCTTCCCGGTGTAAGCGTCAAAGCGGCGGTCACCATAACGGTCATCCCATGCAATGGGGTGGCCGGTGTATTGAGTATGCACACGGATCTGGTGAGTACGGCCAGTTATCGGGCTCGCTTGGATTAAAGTCGCATCGGCAAACTTTTCTAATACCTTAAAGCGGGTTTCCGAAGGTTTGCCATTCGGGTTCACTCGAACAATGCTGTTTACTTCGTTTTTAAGCAAAGGCGCGGTAACGACTTTGCAACTCGCTTTCCAATGGCCCATAACCAAAGCAAAGTAATACTTCTGCACCGTCTTTTCACGAAACTGCGCTTGTAAATGACGCAATGCCGAACGCTTTTTAGCAACCAATAAAATACCAGAGGTATCACGGTCAATACGGTGAACCAACTCCAAGAAGCGGGCATCTGGGCGCAATGCACGCAGCGCTTCAATCGCACCAAACTTTAAACCACTGCCACCATGCACCGCCGTTCCAGACGGCTTATTGAGAATGAGCATATGATCATCTTCATAAATAATATGCTGCTCTAACTCGGCGACTTTATTAAGCTTAGTGCTAACTGGTGCCGGTGATGCCTCGGCGTCTTCGGTCGTTTTCACTGGTGGAATACGAACCACGTCGCCGGCTTTAAGCTTATACTCTGCTTTAATACGCTTCTTGTTCACCCGTACTTCGCCTTTACGCAAAATACGATAAATCATGCTTTTGGGGATATTTTTAAGCTGATTACGCAAAAAGTTATCAATTCTTTGCCCAGCCATGTCCTCGTCGATGTCGACGAATTTGACACTAGTTTTGATCTCATTCATGGGCGGCATTCTAGCATTGAACTTGATGACTACCAATTGGATTCAACCGGATTTCATCATTATTTATTGCCGGTTGCCGCCAAGGAAAACTGCATAATTAAGCCAGTGAAAAAGGTTGTGAATAACTGGTGGGTTACTTTTTGTACAAACTCAAGCCGCTAGCCTAGAAGCCCTTAAAATTAGGGCGGTTGAGAGCAAATAACGCAATCAACATCTCTTTTTTTACGTACAAAATGATAAAGCAGATTGCCGTGTTTTCTCTGCACTGCTATAGTTCACAGCTGCAATGGTGAGATTGATTATATTTCATACTATTTGAATCAATCTTTCCGCTATGTACTAGCAATGAGAGTAGAAGACTTCATAATCCTTATGCAGCAATGGGCGTAAGACATAAAGTTCTGAAGTGTCATTTGTCGCTCTACTCACCTTACCAATGATGAGTTTTACCGCCCAAGTACGCGGGTCACATCGCTAAATGATGATGTGGCAACTGAGTGTCCGCGAGCATCCCTTCCAGCCGAGAGGTTGCAATCGATTAACCACGGGATCAGACACCATAGGTAAAGACGCTAGGCGACAAGTTGACTAAAGAAAATAACGAAAAAGACAACGAGACTTTTTAACAATGAAAAGAATGCTAATTAACGCAACTCAAAAAGAAGAGTTGCGTGTCGCTTTAGTTGATGGACAGCGCTTATTCGACCTAGATATCGAAAGCCCGGGCCATGAATCTAAAAAAGCGAACATCTACAAAGGACGTATCACTCGAATTGAACCAAGCCTAGAAGCTGCATTTGTAGACTACGGCGCTGAGAGACACGGTTTCCTTCCACTTAAAGAAATTGCCAAAGATTACTTCCCTGAAGGTTATACCTATCAAGGCCGTCCTAGCATTAAAGAAGTGCTAAAAGAAGGCCAAGAAGTAATTGTTCAAGTTGAGAAAGAAGAACGTGGCAGCAAAGGCGCTGCACTTACCACGTTCATCTCTCTTGCGGGCAGCTACCTAGTTCTGATGCCGAATAACCCTCGTGCTGGCGGTATTTCACGCCGTATCGAAGGCGATGAGCGCACTCAACTTAAAGCCGCATTAAGCACGTTAGAACTGCCTCAAGGCATGGGTCTTATCGTACGTACTGCTGGTGTAGGGAAAAGTGCAGAAGAGCTTGAGTGGGATTTAAATGTTCTACTGAACCATTGGAACGCGATCAAAGACGCGTCTAATGACAACCCGGCACCATTTTTGATCCACCAAGAAAGTAACGTAATTGTTCGTGCAATTCGTGACTACTTGCGCCGTGATATCGGTGAGATCTTAATTGATAGCAACACCATTTTTGAACGTGCTAAACAGCACATCCAACTTATTCGCCCAGACTTTTTACATCGCGTTAAAAAGTACGACGGCGAAGTGCCGCTATTTAGCCACTACCAGATTGAAAGCCAAATCGAATCGGCGTTCCAACGCGAAGTTCGTTTACCTTCTGGTGGTTCAATTGTTATCGACCCAACCGAAGCACTGACTTCTATTGATATCAACTCCTCTCGTGCAACGAAAGGTGGCGATATTGAAGAAACCGCGCTTAACACCAACCTAGAAGCGGCAGACGAAATTGCTCGTCAACTACGCCTACGCGACTTAGGTGGTTTGGTGGTTATCGATTTCATTGATATGACCCCCGTTCGTCACCAACGCGAAGTAGAAAGCCGTTTACGTGAAGCCGTTCGTATGGACCGTGCACGCGTTCAAATTGGCCGTATTTCTCGCTTTGGCCTATTAGAAATGTCGCGTCAGCGTCTAAGCCCATCACTAGCTGAAGCTAGCCACCACATCTGTCCACGTTGTACCGGTACTGGTGTTGTGCGTGACAACGAATCACTGGCGCTTTCTGTTCTTCGTCTTATCGAAGAAGAAGCACTAAAAGACAACAGCGTTCAAGTATTGGCTGTAGTGCCGGTCGCTATCGCTTCATACTTACTCAATGAAAAGCGCCGCTCAGTCAACCATATCGAAAAGTCACAAAAAGTGAAAATCACCATTGTGCCAAACTCAGATATGGAAACGCCGCATTTCGAAGTGATCCGTATTCGTGACG
>Ga0209379_10000707_pt1 | contig 24884 bp, 23 predicted proteins | sample tdDd001_FD_187124 | JGI IMG/M metagenome (GOLD analysis project Ga0209379, IMG submission 187124) | Marine sediment microbial communities from the Atlantic coast under amendment with organic carbon and nitrate - tdDd00.1 (SPAdes)... | ecosystem: Environmental > Aquatic > Marine > Coastal >...
ATTAACAATGGTTTTTATTTTGTGAAAAAAATGTTAAAGTGATATCGGATGAGCCGCAGTAATATCTACTCACTTAAAGAAGGACAACATGTTGGTGGTGATCATATGAAACAAGGCGATAACGGTTTGAAAGAACCTTGCGCAAAAGAAGAATGTCGTGCATATATGAATGTTGTTGATGAATTAACAAAAGTTAAGAGATTGACAAAAAAGCTTGATACTGTACTTGAGTCATCTTACGATGGGATATTCATAACAGATGGCAATGCTGTGACGACACGTGTTAATCGCGCGTATGAACGAATCACAGGCATTCGAATTGAAGAAGTTTTGGGAAAACATGTTAACGTACTGGTTGATCAAGGCATCATATCAAAAGCCTGCAGCACAACTGTTTTAAGAACACGTGATGTTGTAACCATGCATCAAAAGCTTTCATCTGGAAAAATACTTCTTGTCACTGGGACACCCATATTTGATGATCATGGAGATATTGAAATGATCGTGACCAATGTCAGGGACATCACAGAACTTCAAAGACTCAGAGAAGAACTATATAATAGAGATAAAAAAATGGATATGTACAATACAAAGCTGGAGTCGCTGCGCAAGACACTCAATGAAAAGAAGTCTTTATATTCTCGTGATGCGAAGATGGGACGCCTTCTCGAAGCAGCATCTCGTGTTGCTAGCCACGAAACCACAGTTTTAATTACAGGAGATACCGGCGTTGGAAAAGAGAGAATGGCTGAGTTTATCCATGAGAATAGCATGCGCGCTGATCGTAAGCTTATATCTGTGAACTGTGGCGCTATCCCTGATACGCTTATTGAGTCTGCTTTGTTCGGTTATGACGCTGGTGCATTTACAGGTGCGAAAGCGGGTGGAAAGGCTGGTCTCTTCGAAGAGGCAAATGGAGGGACTATTTTCTTGGATGAAATAGGAGAACTCCCTTACAATATGCAGGCGAAACTGCTTAGAGTGTTGCAGGAACAAGAAATTCAACGTGTTGGAAGTGTTGAAACTGTTAAAATTAATGTTCGAATTATAACAGCAACGAATAAAGATCTGAAGGCTATGTCGGAAGAGGGCTCATTTAGAAAAGACTTGTTTTACCGACTCAATATTATTCCTGTACATATTCCACCGCTTCGAGAACGAAAGGCAGATATTGTTTCTCTCATTAATGAATTTTTAAGCGCACTGAATCTTGAATATGACGAGAAGAAGAGGCTGTCTAAAGATGCCTATGAGAAGCTTTATAATTATAACTGGCCAGGAAATATTCGTGAACTCAAAAATGTAATTGAGCGAGTGTTTGTTATGTGCCAAGATGATACTATAGAGGCCAATGAGCTTCCTATAGAGGTTGAGCTGTATTACGACAATCATGTTGATGTTCCAACTGGATCTCTTAAAGAGGCGGTTGCATTGGTAGAATCACAAATGATTGATCAGGCATTTGAGCGTTTTGGAAATGTAAGAGATGCTGCAAAGGCGCTTGGTATTGATGCTTCGACTTTCGTGCGGAAAAGGAAAAAATATAACGAAGTTGTTAAGAAAGTAACGATGTAAAAGTGCGTGTTGCAAAAATACAACACGGTGCAATTTTGCAACAACGATCAAAAACGACGGTGTAACCGTTGGAAACACCGTTTATATCCTGAGTGAGAAAGAGGCTCTTGTTGCATTAATGCAACGATGTGCCTCTTTTTTAATGATCAGAAAGTAAACAATGCTCCGTTTGTGTTAAAGATATAACAATATAAAATGTGACAAATGCCTTGGTAATACAGCCTTTCTAATTGGAATTACAAAAATATAGATTGGAATTTTAAAAGTTGGCACGTGAATTGCTTTATACTATTGACGAAAATAAAAAACATACAAGAATTCTATTAGGAGTGATCAAAATGGCTTTAATGACAAAAGATCAGTATATTGAAAGTCTACGTAAGATGAATTTGAAAGTGTATTTATTTGGTGAGTTGATTGAGAATACAGTTGACCATCCAATGATTCGTCCGTCGCTAAACTCTGTGGCGATGACTTATGAATTGGCACAACAAGAAGAATACAAAGACTTAATGACAGTGACGTCTAATTTAACAGGCGAAACAGTGAACAGATTCTGTCATCTTCACCAAAGCACTGATGATCTTAAAAATAAAGTAAAAATGCTAAGACTTCTTGGTCAAAAGACGGGGTCTTGTTTCCAAAGATGTGTTGGCATGGATGCATTCAATGCCGTATTTAGCACAACATACGAAATAGATAAAGCGCATGGTACAAACTACCATGAGAACTTTACAAAATACATGAAATACATTCAAGACAATGATTTGGTTGTCGATGGCGCTATGACAGATCCTAAGGGTGACCGTGGCCTATCTCCTTCTCAACAAGATGATCCAGATATGTACCTTCGTATTGTTGAAGAACGTGAAGATGGTATCGTGGTTCGTGGAGCAAAGGCACATCAAACAGGTGCTGTAAATTCTCACGAGCATCTTATTATGCCAACGATTGCTATGAAAGAAGAAGACAAGGATTATGCTGTAAGTTTTGCAGTACCAAGTGATGCTGAAGGCGTATTTATGATTTATGGTCGTCAGTCATGTGACGCTAGAAAAATGGAAGAAGGCGCAGATATTGATTTAGGAAACAGTCAATATGGCGGTCACGAAGTTCTTGTTGTATTTGAAGACGTTTTCGTTCCCAACGAGAGAATCTTCCTAAAGAAAGAACACGATTTTGCAGGTATGATGGTTGAACGTTTTGCTGGCTATCACAGACAGTCTTATGGCGGTTGTAAAGTTGGTGTTGGCGACGTGCTTATTGGTGCAGCAGCTCTTGCGGCAGAATACAATGGTGCAAACCGTGCAAGTCACATTAAAGACAAACTTATTGAAATGACACACTTAAATGAAACGCTATATAGCTGTGGTATTGCGTGTTCTTCTGAGGGCACAAAAATGGAAGCTGGAAATTACATGATCAATCTGCTTCTTGCCAATGTATGTAAGCAAAATGTCACACGCTTCCCATATGAAATTTCACGTCTTGCAGAAGATATTGCAGGCGGCCTAACGGTGACACTTCCATCTGAGAAGGATCTGAACCACCCAGAAATCGGCCCATACATTGAAAAATACTTCAAAGCGAGAAGTGCAGTGCCGACGGAACACAGAATGAGAATTTTACGTCTTGTGGAAAATATGACACTTGGAACTGCGGCTGTTGGATATAGAACAGAATCTATGCATGGCGCTGGTTCTCCTCAAGCGCAACGTATTATGATTGCGCGTCAGGGCAATATTGAAGGTAAGAAAGCTCTTGCGAAAAAAATTGCTCGCATTCCAGATGTGGCTGTAGAGAAAGAAATGAACACGAAAAAAGTACAGTAGAAGGAATTTGTAAAATTACAGAAACGCTTTGGAAATGAAAAATAACTTACGGCTGAATAAGAATATGAAATGAAAAGGTGATTGTGATGAGTGATCAATTCGATAAAGTGCAGCATGTGATCAATGCAAGAATAAGAAAAAGTTTACGACGACATGGTGGCGATATTGAATTGATCTCGGTTGACGATAACACAGTCCGTGTTCGATTTCTAGGCGCATGTCGGTCATGTGCGGCTGCACAAATGACTATTGAGGATGTGGTTGAAGCCAACATCCTCAAGCATGTTCCTGAAGTTGAACGTGTCATACTCGTTAACGATGTTGATGATAGCATGTGGCAAATGGCGAGACAGATTTTGAAAGCCGTTTAGTTTTCTAGCTGTTACTTGAGTGGACGTGTTATATTGCAATTTGAGTTGGGTAAAGTACAACTTGTTATTTCCATATAAATGAAAAAATAGCAACAAATTCAAATTTAAAGTTATTAAACAAATATGAAGAACCCCCATTCCTCATAAATAGATATATATAACATCATTAAAGGAGGGCACAGTGAGCTGGAAACAAGAATATCAAAGAAAATTAGTGACAGCAAAGTCTGCCGCTAAAGTCATTCAATCAAATATGCGCGTTGTCCTTGGTCATGCGGCATCAACGCCAATTGATGTTTTAAAAGAGATGACAGACCATAAAGAGTCATATGAAAATGTAGAAATTGTACATATGCTTTGCCTTGGTGAAGGACGCTATCTTGGTGAAGACATGAAAGGTCACTTTAGACATAATGCTCTCTTTGTAGGTGGAAACTCACGTAAGGCCATTGCAAGAAATCAGGCAGATTATACACCTTGTTTCTTCAATGAAGTCCCCCATCTGTTCAAAGAAGGAAAATTGCCTGTTGATGTGGCTCTTATCCAGGTGAGTCCTCCAGATGACCAAGGTTTCTGTAGTTTTGGACTTTCAAATGATTACACAAAACCTGCTGCAGATTGCGCAGAGATTGTTATCGCGGAAGTGAATGAGCAGATGCCAAGGGTTCATGGTGATAACTTCATCCATGTAACTCATATTGATTACGTGGTAGAAACCAATAATGATTTATATGAAATCCCGCTTCCTAAAATTGGGGATATTGAGAAGGCCATTGGCGAAAATTGTGCAAAGCTCGTTGATGATGGCTCGACACTTCAATTGGGAATAGGGGCCATACCTGATGCTGTTTTACTCTTCTTAAAAGATAAGAAAGATCTAGGCATTCATACGGAGATGTTCTCTGATGGTGTTTTGGAGCTTGTAGAATCAGGCGTCATTAATAACAGCAAAAAAACCTTACATCCTGGAAAAATGATATCAACATTTTTGATGGGCAGTAAGGATCTCTATAAATTTGTAGACAACAACCCTGATGTTGAACTTCATCCTGTTGACTATGTCAATCATCCAGCAGTGATAATGCAAAATGAAAATATAGTCTCCATCAATTCCTGTATTCAGGTAGATTTGATGGGGCAGGTTGTTTCAGAAACAATTGGACTAAAGCAGTTCAGTGGCGTTGGAGGTCAAGTGGATTATGTTCGAGGTGCGAGTATGGCGAAAGGCGGGAAATCGGTGATAGCGATTCCTTCCACTGCGTCACGAGGCGCCGTATCTCGAATTGTTCCATTCATTGCAGAAGGCAGTGCCGTGACAACCACAAGAAACGATGTTCATTATGTCGTGACTGAGTACGGAATTGCAGAATTAAAAGGTAAAACTCTGAAAGATCGCGCAGCGGAACTTATACGTATTTCTCATCCAGATTTCAGAGTGGATCTACAGAGTGAGTTTGAGAAGCGATTTTCAATCGAATAAAGAGTTCTCAAGTATTCATTAGATATGCAGGGCGCTGGCGCTCTTCATAAATAGATAAAGATGCGTTTAATCGCTTCCAAGTGAGTTTAAGAAAGAGGAGACAACATGCAACTATTCAAATTGGGATCAAAGATTCACCAGTACGAAGCATTTGAAGCTTTTGCTAATGCGTTTCACATTGGCGAAGGTGACTTGGTTCTGACACACGGCTTTCTCTATGAACCTTTCATGAAGCCGCTTGAACTTAAAGCAAATTTCATGATGCAAGAATCATTTGGATCAGGAGAACCTTCGGACGAGATGATGAACGCTATTCTTTCTGAAGCAAAGAAACAACCTTATGATCGTATTTTTGCAATTGGTGGTGGAACTGTACTTGATATTGCCAAGCTTCTTGTTCTAAAAGACGTCGACAATGTTGTAGATGCCTTTGAAAAAACGATACCCTTAATTAAAGAGAAGGAACTCATTGCTGTTCCAACAACATGCGGGACGGGTAGTGAGGTTACAAATATCACTATTGCAGAAATAAAATCAAAGCAGACTAAAATGGGACTTGCTATTGATGAGCTTATTCCAGACGATGCGGTTCTTATCCCTGAATTGCTTAAAGGTTTGCCGTATCAGTTTTACATTTACAGCTCAATCGACGCTTTAATTCATGCAATTGAAGCTTACGTATCACCAAAAGCAAATCCTTATACACGTATGTTCAGTATTCAGGCGATTGAGACGATTATGGATATATACTTAGGCATTCTTGAGCGTGGAGAAGATTACCGACTCGAAAGACTGTCTGACATGGCTATAGCAAGCAACTATGCTGGTATTGCATTTGGAAATGCTGGTGTTGGCGCTGTGCATGCCTTGTCTTATCCGCTAGGTGGAATGTATCACGTGGCTCATGGCGAAGCCAATTATCAATTCTTTACAGAAATCTTCAAGCTGTATAACAAAAAGAACCCTGAAGGTGAGATTAAAGGTGTAAATGCACTTTTATCAAATATTCTCGGAACAAGTGAAGATCAAGTGTATGACGAAGTAGAGCGCGTTCTTGGAAAACTATTGTCAAAGAATAGTCTAAATACTTATGGTATGAAACAATCTGAGATTGAAACCTTTACTGATAGCGTTTTAACAGGTCAGCAGCGACTTCTCGCTAACAATTATGTTGAGCTGACTCGTGAGGATATCCAAGGGATATATACAAGACTGTATTAAGGTGATGGAGGAGTTAATTATGTTAGGTGAAATGATCGCACAATCAAGAGACGCACAAAAAGAGTTCGAAAGATTTTCACAAGTACAAGTTGATCGTATAGTTCGCGAAATTGGAAAAGTTGTTTATGACAATGCTGAGATGCTTGCAGAAATGGCCATTGAAGAAACAAGAATGGGTGTATATGCACACAAAGTAGCTAAAAATAAAGGTAAAGCAAAAGTTATTTGGAACGACCTTAAAGACAAACGCTCAGTGGGTGAAATCTATAGAGATCCCATTACGAATATTGTTGAGATTGCAAAGCCAATAGGTGTTGTGGGTGCTGTAACACCCACAACAAATCCTATCGTAACGCCAATGTGTAATGCTATGTTTGCGCTTAAAGGCCGCAACTCGATTATTGTTGCTCCACATCCTAGAGCAAAAAAATGCAGCACTAAGACTGTTGAATTGATTAATGAACGCATTGAAAAACTGGGTGCACCTAAAGGACTTATTCAGATCATTGATGAACCTTCAATAGATAAAACCAATGAATTAATGAAAGTGGCTGATGTTGTTGTAGCTACTGGCGGCATGGGGATGGTAAAGGCTGCTTATTCTAGTGGAAAGCCTGCATATGGCGTTGGAGCGGGTAATGTACAAGTTATCGTCGATCGTGATGTAGACTTTAACGATGCAGCTCGCAAGATCATTGATGGCCGGACTTTTGACAACGGTATTATTTGCTCTGGCGAACAGTCTGTAATCGCTCATGAAGATGATTTTGAGGTGGTTATGGGTGCGTTCGAATCGAATGGTGCATTCGTGGTGAAAGATGCTGCTGACAAAGAAAAGTTTAGAAAAGCGATCTTCGATGGAGATCATATGAACAAAAATGTCGTGGGTCAATCTACACATAAAATTGCTGAAATGGCTGGCGTTTCAATTCCTGAAGACACTCGTGTCATTTTACTTGAAGCTGATGGCATCGGTGAACTCGATATTCTTTGTAAAGAAAAAATGTGTCCTGTAATGGCAACGTTCAAATATAATGATTTTGACGAAGCGGTTCAAATCGCCAAGACAAATCTTGAAATTGAAGGTAATGGCCATAGCTCGGCAATTCACTCAAATAATCTTGAAAACATAAAAAAAGTGGGCGCAGAGCTTTCGGTATCAAGACTTGTTGTAAATGCACCATCTGCAACAACTGCTGGTGGAAGTTTTACGAATGGATTCTCTCCTTCAACAACACTTGGTTGTGGAAGTTGGGGTAATAACTCAATATCTGAAAACTTCACGTATAAGCATCTACTTAATATCTCAAGAATTGGTCTTCTTCGTGAAGATGTTAGAATTCTTGACGATGAGGAAATTTGGGCTCTTGAGCCTTCAGCTTAACAAAAAGTCATTCAACCCGGATTATTCACGAAAATCCACAGAAATCTCCGGCGTCCTTTGGTTGACTTTATCTGAAAATTAGAGCACTGTACCCACCGGGTACAGCACTCAAATTTTCAAACAAAGTCATTCCAAATCACTTGGACATTTCATGCAGTTTCCATGAATAATCCGGGTTTAAGCTTGTATGCTTCTAATAGAGAACTGGCCAGAGGATGCAGGTTTTGTAATTACACTTCACCGACCAAACAAAAACCGACCAAAATGAAGTGTTATTGAATGAAATGAACGCTCTAACGGATCCGACCAATTCGTGTGAGGGGTGTTCTCCCTACAGAACACTTAATGTTCAGATGCAGATCTTAAAACCAAAATTGTACGAAACATAAGACTTTAAAACACCCTGATGTTCTGACCAAACTTCAGGGTGTTTTTCTATGCTTTAGACCATAGTATTCACAACCTTAGTTTGGCGGATTTGTAATCTTGACTTAACACAACTTGTGGATTTTGGAAATAAAAGTATGATATACTAACGTTGTAAAATGATTAACGTTAAAATTTGTTTGATGAATTGAATACCATTATGGAGGTACATCATGAAAGACATTAACTACAGCGCTTATTTTTGGCAAAATGATTTAGTGAGACTTCGATCAATAGAAAATGACGACTGGGAAATACACTATTACAACCGATTTGACACGCCTGGAAGACGTTTTGTAGACTGCTTGGTTGAATTACCACCCACTGAAAAAGAAGCAGTTGAGTTTGTAGAGAAATTTAAAGATTTTCCCGTTGACTGCAGTCGTGTGATGTTCACGATCGAAAATTTAGATGGAGAAAATGTAGGAGCAGTAAATTTAAATTCCATAGATGAAAGAAATGGAACTTTTAGCATAGGTATGCTTATTGATAGGGATCATAGGTCAAAAGGTTATGGAACAGCTGCGATGAAACTTGTATTTGAATACGCATTCTTTGAGAGACGGTTGAACAAATATTACGGGTCTGTCATGAATGGAAACATTGGTTCTGCTACGATGCTTGAAAAATGTGGTTGTGTCAAAGAAGGCGTTCGCCGTCAAATGTTCTATACAGCTGGAAAGTATCATGACATGATTTTATATGGTATGACGAGCACAGAATTTGCTGATGTATGTAGATAGCCCTGTTTAGATAGCCCTGTTTAGATAACCCATAAAATGGTATGAATGATATGGGGAAATAAGGAGGGTTATATGCAGAGATCAATTTCGTTAAACCAACTCATATTTGCATTTTCAAAGGCGCTTGATTTAATGGATCAAAAGCTCTACAGACATCATAGAAACGTGGCGTACATCGCCATGAGAATTGCTGAAAATTTGAATATGGATGATACAGACATTCAAGAACTGGTCATTGCTGCGTTGCTTCATGACATTGGGATGTTTAAGTGTGCAGGCCGCAAAAAGCTTCTTGCCTACAATGTTCTTGAGCGAATGGGACACGAAGAGATTGGGGCGAGTCTTATCGAGTCAAATGACATTCTTCATAACGTGGCAGATATTATTCGGTATCATCATTGTCCTGCAATTGAACGAGAATCACATATGCCGATGTCCTCATTTATCATATACCTGGCAGACCGAATCTCTGTTATGATGAATTTTGAGTATTCAGTTCTTGAACAAAGAGAACGCCTTCATAGAGTTCTTGAAACCGATCGAGGGTCGCGATTTTTTGATGATCACATCGATGCGTTTTATAAAGTTGCAGCCACAGAAGCATTTTGGCTTGATGTGAAACTAGGTCGCCAAAATATTCGAATTAATGATTCACTATATCAAGACACTTTAATGACAAGTCATGAAGATATTATGAAAATGAGTTCACTATTTATTACAGCTGTGGATTATAGAAGTCGGTTTACAGCAGCGCACTCAATCGGTGTTTCAAGGGTGGCGCGTATGTTAAGTTTGGCTATTGGCATGAACGAGCAAGATGCTGATAAAATGGAGATTGCCGGTTTTTATCATGATATTGGAAAAATTGCGATTCCAAAGGAAGTTCTTGATAAGCCGAGTAAGCTGTCACAAGCTGAGTATGAAAATATTCGGTGTCACAGTTATTTTACATATGATATTTTATCGCAAGTTGAAGGGCTGAAAGACCTAGCGCCTATAGCCTCCTATCATCACGAATGTCTTGATGGAAGCGGGTATCCATTTGGAAAGGATAGAACGGATATATCTATAGAAAGCGGTATTATGGCTGTGGCTGATATTTTCACAGCTATTACTGAGGATCGTCCTTATCGAAAATCTATGGAGAAGAAACGTGCAATAGATGTTATGGAACATATGATGGAAAAAAATAAAATTGACCGAAAAATTGGTCAGATAGCAATTGAAATGTTTGATGAACTCGTGGAAGAAAATATGCAGCATCAACAAAAAACCTATGATCGTTTTATTGATTTTGAAAATACGGTATTTGAAAGAACAAGAGAGACAATTTCAGATTAACAAAGAACTCGTGCCAGAACATTCAAAAGGCACGAGTTTTCTTACGACTTGAAATCGAACGTTTGTTCGTATATAATAAATGTATGGGGAACGTATGTTTAATTTACGGTGGAAGAGAGGAGTCGGAGGTTATGAGGACCAACCCCAAGGAAATAGAGGTTTTGGCAAGTTTTGACCAAGCGGGGAATGTCCGGCCATTGCGGTTTAGGTTGGTGGACGACATGGGTGAACGAAGAATCATTAAAGTGGATAAAGTCCTTCAACTTGACGTGGAGAAGTTTGGTGGAAATGTTATGATCAAATATCGTTGTCAAAGTGTGTTGGATGATCAGGAACGTATTTTTGAAATTAAGTACGAGAGGGACACATTCAAGTGGTTTCTCTTTAAAATGTAGATGATGAAAGTATAAAAAAGTACAAAACAGACATTGAGGAGAGCACTATGACAAAACGAGTGACAATACCACCATATGATCAATTTGATTTATCAACATTCGTGATAACGGGTGACCTTGTTCATATTGGACATTTTGGGGGATGCTTTGATCAAGAAGGCAATCTACTGACAACAATTGAAGAAGACTTTAACAAATCTTGAAAACGCATTGATAGAAATTGGATTGGGTTTAAATAATGTGGTTAAACTCACTGTGATCTTAAAGAATATTGAGGATTTTCATGACATGCATTCTGTGTGGGTTAAAAGATTTGATTCAGAACATTTTCCTGTTAGGACGGTAATCACATCAGAATTTATCAGTGAAAATAACTTGATTCAAATAGAGGGTTGTGCAAGTATGAAATTTGATACAAAATGAATATAACAAAAAAGCTGATGCCTAGAGTTTGAGATCATAGGCATCAGCTTTTTTTACTGTTAAATAGAGTCGGTGCTTGGTTCTGATTTTGTATCTGTATCTGCATCGAAATTAGAATTATCAGTTCTATTTCGCAACGGATCTAAATTTTTAAGGTGATCAGGATTAACAGTCTTATAGAAATAAGCTTGAACTGCCCTGATGAGAATTAATAGGATTTCACAAGTGCACTTCCAAAGAATCACACCTACAAGGGCAGAGAGAACAGCTAGAAAAGCGGTTTGAGTAGGTATGACTGATTGATAATAATGTGAAAAGTCATAGAACATAGTTTTGGCAATGTTAACGACAGGAACCAGTATTCCAATAAGTCCTGCGTAAAAAATAGTTTGTACAATTGTTTCAGAGGTCCATTGTCCGAAACTGAAGAATGATCGAACGAGAGATCCATCAGGTGCAGATAGATTTGCCTTTAACCGAAGGTTAGAGAGCTTGATGAAAATCGGTGAAGTCACCTTGTACCAAATATAGAGTAAAAGTGCTGCAATACATGCTGCAAGGACGAGCTTTAGAGCTGGGTGCAAATGAAAGAACATACGGCGATTGCCAATCATTTTAGTAGAACTTGTTAGTGATTCAATCAACGAAGCAAGCTTGTAACCAGCAATCCAACTGGGAAAAACACCTGTTAAAATTGAGATGATGAGTGCTGTTGTCTTTTTCATTATGTCATTCTCCTTACTGATTTTAGATTGCAACTATGGATATTAATTCCATTACGAAAATAAGTATAGCATATTTTAAACGAAAAGGTGTGTATTTGGTGTGTAAAAGCTCGTGTTATAATTAAGAATAACAATACAAGAGTGAAGTATAGAGTTACTTCAAAAACACTTAGGAGCGATGGTAATGCGACGTTTGAAAATGAAATTTGGGATTGTAACGACTTTGTTATGCACAGTTGTTTTATTAAGTGGCTGTGTCAAAATGGGGATAAATGAAACGAAAGAAGATAGGGCAAAAGAAGAACAGACTGATACGATCATTATAGGAGAGGAACCAGCAAAAGAACAAACAACAGGTACGCTTGTGATTGGAGAATCAGAAGACTCTCAAGAGAAAAGTCTGATTGATGAGACGGACAACACTCAAGAAAAGGTCTTGGAATCTGATCAAAGACGTGTAAGTGCACAAATTTTGGATGACTGGACATGGGAGCGAAAAGAAAACGTCACTTATATAAAAGGGGCACTTAAAAATACAGGAGAGAGTCCTGTGGGGTTCTTTCGAATAAAAGCAGAGTACTTAGATGAAAATGGAAATGTTGTAGATACGGATACTGCGGTCCATGGAGAAGTCATCTGGCCCGGGCATCAGAAAAAGTTCAAAATATCAAAATTGTATAAAAAAAATTATAAGTCCGTAAGAATATGGGTTGAAAAATTAGAAAAGGCAAAAGAACCAGTTATTCAAATTGCGTCAGGTCAAGATGCTGAGATTGTGGAAGGTTGGACTTGGCAGGCTAAAGGGGAATTTTCTTATATTGAAGGCGTCATTCGTAATATCGGACAAAGAGATATTCGTTATTATAAAATTATGGCGGAGTATGCTGACGCTGAGGGGCATATTCTGGATTCTGAATTTACAAATTCCAACAGTACAATCAAACCAGGGGATGAAGCGTCCTTTAAAATTATGCACCCTTATGATCTAAGTTTTCAAGAAGTAACTATATATATCAGTGTTCTAAAGTAGATGATACTCTAGGTTTACACTTTAAAAGTACGACTTCGTAGACGAATTAAGGTCGCCTCATAATTTGAGGTGACCTTTTATTTTGATATTTTATCTTTTGAATACTGAGTCTGAAAATTGAAGTTGACAAGGGTTGTCGCATTTCAGTCCTGTATCGTAAGAATAATTTCCAAGGAAAGCTTCAAGATTAAATTGTCCTGTTGTATCTTTGTAATCATCCCAAGCGTATTGCATGAGTTCGGTGGCATAACTTACAGACTTGTCGAATAGATCTAAAAAAGAATCATTATACGTAATGTTCTCATCGCAAGGATGCACCCACATTTCATTTCGAAGATTTAAGTAATCAATATCTTCACCAGAGGTGGCTGGGAACGCTGCAGTTGTAATATACCTTGGTTTAGCGATCAATTGTTCAACCTTTGCGAATACTTTACGCATACGTCGTTTTGGATCGTGCATAAGGCCTATGAGTTTTCTCATGTCAGTAACCGATTCCTGTATGATTTCAGGTTTAAGTTCATCTCCATAAACAGCATAGAACGTGTCAGATACACTTTTGTATGCAGCTTTAAGAGATCCTGGTCGTTTAGGGAGACACGCATATTGGTTTTTAGGCAAATCTAGCACATTCTTGTGTTTCTCACTCAAAAGTGTATCGATTATGTTCTCAAGAAATTTATGATTATGTGTATCGCCATTTTTTTTAGAATTTTCATCTTTATGAATGCCAGAAAAATAGTAAATGTAAGGGTGAGCTTGGGAGTCGAGGGCATAATGGCATAAGAATCCCATCCAATAAGCAAGTGGAATTTGTCCTGCATCATTGCCTAAATCAGCTGATTTCAACGACTTAAAAGCCGTGTTCAAAAACTCAGCGGTTTTTGATTGATGTATTGTGGTCGCCATCGATGGTACAGATAAGTCGTTTTTCCATGGCCAAATTCTGAAATAGTATAGAAAATCAGGACCTTGAGATCCTAAGTAGAAGGCATCTATATGACGATCGATTATTTGTCTCATCACGGAACTTGTTTCAAAATTACGCCTTGCAAAATCGGCGCAGTAAACATGTGATAATATATCAGGCATTACAAACACTTCCTTTCTTGTGCATTTTAATCATACTATGTGTATGTAAAATCGTCCAGTGTAGAGCTTTTCGTTTATTACGCAATGGTGTCAAAATAGTTAAGACCTGATACTAATATGTTATCATAATTAGAATCATGGTATAATAATTCATAGATTGACATAAGGAGGATGTAATGAATCATTTTACAAAGAGCGAAAAAAGTTGGATATTATACGATTGGGCCAACTCTGCATATACACTTGTTGTAACAACAACAATATTACCGTTGTTTTTTAAAGCGATGACAGATCAAGCTGGAATAGCAGCCAATAACTCGACAGCCTACTGGGGGTATGCAAATTCATTTGCCACACTCATCGTGGCTATATTAGCGCCAATTCTAGGAACGATGGCAGACTATAAGGACAAGAAAAAGAAATTCTTCTCAATAGCACTTGGTTTAGGTGTTTCTTTCACGGCGGTATTATCAATAGTGCCCGCTGGTAACTGGATGATGTTACTGGGGGTATATATTATAACTTTGATTGGGTATTCTGGAGCAAACGTGTTCTATGATGCATTCTTAGTGGATGTGTCTCCAACGGAAGAAATGGATCAGGTCTCTAGTCATGGATACGCCTGGGGATACATAGGAAGTACAATTCCATTTGTACTGATTGCAGCACTCATATTCAAACATGAAGCTATTGGATTGTCGGAGCTTGCGGTTATGCGAATTGGTTTCTTCATTACAGCCATCTGGTGGGGCGTCTTTTCTCTGCCTATGCTAAAAAATGTTAAGCAGAAATACTATATCGAATCCGAACCTCATACTTTGAAGAAAAGTCTAAGTCGAATTGGAAACACGCTTAAGAATATTCGTGAACATAAAGCAATTTTCTCATTCCTTTTAGCTTACTTCTTCTATATTGACGGTGTTGGGACAATTATAAAAATGGCCGTGGTTTACGGTTCTGATGTGGGACTTGGATCGGATACTCTTATTGTGGTTCTTCTCGCAGTTCAGATTGTAGCTTTTCCGTTTGCAATTCTTTATGGTAGACTTGCCAAGCGCTTTGGCGCTCGAAAAATGATTCAATTTGCAATATGCGTGTACATTTTTACTTGTTTCTACGCATACCAATTGGACTCTGTATTTGAATACTGGATTTTAGGCATGCTTGTGGCGTCATCGCAGGGTGGAATACAAGCACTGAGTCGCTCGTATTACGGCAAGCTTATTCCGAAAGAAAAATCAAATGAGTTTTACGGCTTCTATAATGTATTTGGTAAATTTGCAGCTGTCATGGGGCCATTCTTGGTTGGTTTTGTTAGTTCGGTTACTGGGAAGTCGCAAAATGGTGTATTGAGTATAGTCGTTTTATTCATTATTGGATTTATACTGTTAATGCGTGTGCCCAAGGCCGCTGATGAAGTTGAACAAGCGGCATAATGATATGAGCATTAAACATAAAAAAATATAGGAACGATGAAAAAGGTGAGAGTGTATTGTACACTCTCACCTTTACTATTTTGATTGAAGTGGTGTCTAAGAATGAACATTCAGAATAATGAGCTAAAATATGCGAAAAAAATAGGCTGAAACAAGCTAAAATCAATGGATAGAAGAAGTTAATAAAAAGTAATTAGAAAACATCAAAAAAAGATGGAAAAATTGTGAGACAGGCTTTATACTAATCAAGTGACTTTTTTTGAGGAGGAAAAAAATATGAATAAATTGTCATTTGAGAAATTCTTTTTAGACGTCATTTTCTTGACAGTCGGCTGCTCGTCATTGGCGTTTGCTATTACATCAATATTGAGGCCGAATGGTTTGATTACTGGTGGTGCAACTGGTGCTTCAATCGTTCTTTCAGAACTTATGGGGATCCCGTTTACTTATATGTATTATATGATATCGATCGGTATTTTGATAAGTTCTGTAATATTTATCGGTAAGTCTGAGGGTCTCAAAATTGTGCTGTTAACAGTAACGTTTCCAATGGTTCTTATTGCATTTGAACACTTAAATCTTGAGTTCATTGAAAATGATCTATTCTTGGCATCAATATACTTCGGAATATTTGCAGGTATAGGCGTGGGTCTTATTCTAAAACGCGGATATTCTATGGGTGGTACGGAGTCAATTGCAAAGATTTTGCATAGACGCCTATTCTCCTTTATGAGTTTGAGTCAGATTCTACTTATTATTGATATGGTGGTGATTTTAAGTTCGCTCCTTATCTATGATAAAAGAGTGGCTCTGTACGCTGTACTTACTCAATATGTGCTCATAAAAACTGTGGATGCAATTCTATTTGGCATGGGGTCAAGAAAAGTGAAAATTGAAGTAATCAGTGATGAGTGTGATAAGATTTCTGATTATATTATGAATAGCATTCAGCGTGGAACAAGCATGTACGAGATCAAAGGCGGATATACAAGTCAAAGTAAAATGAAGGTTGTCTCTGTTTGTTCGCCTCGTGAATCCATGCTCATTAAAAGATACATTGCTGAGGTTGATCCTGATGCATTTGTAGATGTATTATCTGTAGCCTCTGTTTGGGGTAAGGGTGTAGGGTTTGATAGTTTAACTGAAGAAATGAGTTAAGTATGACACTCCAAATCTTAGATTTGGAGTTTTTTAATGTCCTTCGGACGGTCAGGAAACTCATCAACCCTTCGGATTGCTGAGTAAGAGCACGTAGCCAAATCGTAGATTTGGAGTGCTCTATAAAAAAATCGCCGGTAAGGGGATTACCGGCGCCTTCTAAGGATAATTAGAAGTTGATGATGTATAAATGGGTTTCAATTATATTATCGGCTTGAGTTTTAAAAAAATTAAATGTTTTTTTGAAATTTTCCAATAAATCTGATTCTAGTGTTATAATTTAAAAGTAATTATACAAACTTTTAACCTGGGTTTAAGTAAATATCACAATAATGGAGGGTCATCAATGGATTTATGGGGACAAATTGTACTAGCTATCGATCTCGCAGCACTGATATTTTTAATGAGAGCAGCATTTAGACTGTTGAAGGTTATGAAAAGTTCTGGAAAGCGAATTGTTCATATTTTCCCAGCCACAGGACTTTTGGTTGGAACACTTTTGACTAATTTATTTGGTATGATCACGGCAACATATGCTTATGTTAGATCTTTCAACACGTTGTATCTTTTACTGCTTGCAGTTTTTTTATTGAACGAATTCACGATTTTCCAACGTATTGCGGGCATTCATGAAAAAGGTATGGTTATCTACGGAAAACTAACAGAATTTACAAGTATGAAAAAAGTGATATGGGGCACGGAGAAGAAGAAATTTGTTGAACTCCAAATAAAACTTAAAGACCAAGACGCCACACCACTTTATGTGAATGTGCCACATGCAAAACGCGAAGAGATTTCTATCCTGTTAAAAGATCGAATTAAATAGACCTATTAACAAATATAGACAATTTTGTATAATGATCTTACATGTAATGGTAAATGCACTATTTAGGAGTGGAGGATACTATGTCGAAGGAATGTGACAGGCGTGAATCTCGATGGCATGTAATGATTGTCTTAATGGCAACGATTATTGTGGTATATGTGGTTAGTGTCTTGTTGAGCCAAGCATCTATGACGCTTTAGAAAATAATATAGAATAACCCTTAAGAGAGTATCTTAAGAAAAAAGGAGCTGAAATCAGCTCCTTTTATAATTTTTTGTCTATTAAATTGGATTTGTAGCAAGTTTGTTTAAATTCTAGGTTGGTTCATTATTTAAGCTTTGATCATGAGCTGCATAATCTCGTTAGAGCGTTGAATAAATGCAGTCATAGCACTAGGCTCAAGTGGTTTGTGGCTCATCATAGCAAGGTCGTAAATCTGTTGAGCAACCATATCTGTAGTGTCATCTGATTGACCTGCGTTTTCGATCGTATATTGAACAAGAGGGTGATTCTTGTTCAGAACGAGGGATTCATTTGATGGGAACATATTTGGGTCCATACCAGGCATGCTGTAAGAACGCATCATATCTTGCATACGACGACTTTCCTCAGAAAGAATAATCATGCCGGCTACATCTTTAGATTTTAGTGATTGTAGTTGAACGTTCACTGTTTCTTGTCCAAGTACACGCTTGTACAGAGATGTCATAGTTTCTAAGAGCTGCTTATCAGCTTCTGCATCAATGTTCTCATCAGAAGCAGACTCTTCTAGAAGCTCAGTTAACTCAGCATCAACACGCTTGAACTCAAGATTTTCAACTTTAGATTCAAGCATAGAAATAAATGGTGGGTCAATATGGTGTTCGAGAAGTGTAACTTCACGCCCATGTTCCTTGAGCAAACGAATGTATTGCGCTTGTTGTTTTTGGTCTGTTGCATAATAAATGATTTTTTTATCTGTAGCTTCATCAGCACCGTGTTCGTTGACTGACAAATAATTGCCTGCCGTATCCTTAAATAGAATGCTGTCTTGAACGCGTTCGCCGAATTTCTCGTCTTTTAATGCACCGTACTTAATGAATGGGTGAATATCATCCCAGTAATTTTCGAAAGATGCACGATCAGTTTTTTGAAGAGATGTGATTTTGTCAGCAACTTTCTTTGTGATATAATCGCTGATTTTCTTAACGAATCCATCATTCTGAAGGAAACTTCTTGAAACATTCAGAGGAAGGTCAGGACAGTCAATCACACCTTTAAGCAGTAATAGGAATTCAGGAATAACTTCCTTGATGTTCTCAGCAACAAAAACTTGACTGTTATATAGCTTAATCTGTCCTTCAAGTGTATCAAACTCAGTGCTTAGTTTAGGGAAGTATAAGATGCCCTTCAAATTGAATGGGTAATCCATATTGAGGTGAATCCAGAATAGAGGCTCTTTAAAATCTTTGAACGTCTTCTGGTAGAATTCTTTATATTCTTCATCAGTACACTCGTTAGGGCGTTTGATGTAAAGAGGAGACACGTCATTAAGAGCTGTTGGCTCTTCGATAATAACATTGCCTTCTTCGTCCTTCTTTGGTTCTTCTGATTTATCAGTGAAGAAAATAGGGTACGGCATTACGGAACAGTACTTATCCAGTGTTTCTTTCACTTTGAATCCGTTTAGGAAATCAGTGCCTTCGTCACCAAGATTCAGTGTGATTTCAGTACCGCGGAACTCTTTATCTCCAGTTTCCATTTCAAACTCTATACCACCATCGCAGTGCCACTTAACGGCAGGTGCATCAGCAATGTGAGATTTTGTGTTGATTTCAACAGTGTCAGCCACCATAAATGCAGAGTAGAAACCAAGTCCGAAGTGACCAATGATCTGATCTGCGTCGCCCTTGTCTTTGTATTGCTCAATGAAGTCTTCAGCACCTGAAAAGGCGATTTGATTGATATACTTCTTGATTTCCTCATCTGTCATACCAATGCCGTTATCTCTAATCGTTAACGTCTTAGCATCTTTATCCAGCTCAACTTCAACTTTAAAGTCTTTTTGGCCCTGTAAATCAGCTTCGCCTAAAGAATGAAGTCTCTTAACTTTAGTGATGGCGTCGCAGGCGTTAGACACCAATTCTCTTATAAATATGTCATGGTCAGAATACAACCACTTCTTAATAATCGGGAAAATATTCTCACTATGAATGGATAGATTACCTTTTTCCATTGTCATTTCGTATCACTCCTTGAGTCTAGTCTCATATGATTGTTAACCAAAAATTGTTTCTCTTTTACTATGATAGAGCTGAAAAAATCAGTTGTCAATAGAAATTGGCACTCGTTAACAAAGAGTGCTAACAAATTTACAACTTGTTCACAAATCCACCTTGACATTGATAGAACCCATCGCTATAATCCTTGCACCAAAAGTCGTTGCACTTAGAAATTAACCAACGAGTTAATCAAAAGGAGGATATTATGTTTTGGAAAAGTTTGAAAGCAACATTTTTGAGGAACTTCATTTCGCAGATCAGGGCTTATCCAATGAGTTTCTTTGTAGGCAATTTACTCACAGCACTTTATTCTGTATTATCAGCATGGTTTCTATACCATCTGCTATTTAACGGAAAACTTGATGACTCGTTTTCAAAGCTGGCAGGGACGGGCGACTACATGTCCTATGTGATCATTGGAAGTGCAGTCTACGCTCTTGCGGTGAGGACTTGTCTGAACGTAAGCAGAAGCTTGGTGACTGAACTAAGGGAAGGGACACTAGAGAGCCTGATGTTGACACCATTCAGCCGCTATGGATATTTTACCGGTAATATGTTTCAGCAAACGGTGACATCTTTATGTGAGGTTTTGTTGGCGCTTCTTATTTGTACACCGTTTGGATTCTCACCTGAGGCATTTCAGCCTCTTCAATTCATTATTGCACTTGGAGCTTCATTGTTTGCGTTCTTTGGAATGTCCATGATGCTCGGTGCGCTAATGCTTTACACACGAGATACATACATCTCTCAAAATACGTTGTTTATCTTTATGTATTTAGTGAGTGGTGTGTTGTTTCCGCAAGGGTACCTACCTGATGTTTTCGTGAAAATAGGATCATTAATTCCCCTTGGAACTTCACTTGAAGTTATTCGTGCATCGATACTTGGCATTACAAATACGGTGTTTACGGAGTCGATTGTATATTTAATAGCTATTGGGGCAGTGTATTCGACTATTGGGTTTATCAGTATGAGACGCATTGAAGAAATAGCGCTGGAAAAAATATTCGGATAGGGGAGAGATCATATGATTCAATTGAAAAATGTATCGAAAATTTATACAACAAAAACAGGAAAAAATCCTTTTAAGCGCGTAAAATCAGAAAAATTGGCAGTTGATGGACTTAATATGCAGGTGGAAAAAGGGAAAATTGTAGGACTGCTTGGCGTGAATGGGGCTGGAAAAACGACCACGATAAAAATGATTTCAACATTACTCGAAGCCAGCTCGGGAACAATCACAATTGATGATAAAGACGTTATAGACAATAGAATGGATATTAAACGAAACGTCAATATGATCACGGGTGGCGAACGAATGATTTACTGGAGACTGACGGGTCGAGAAAACTTAAATTACTTTGGACAACTTTACGGGCTGGACTTAAATGTTCTTAAACCGAGAATTGAATCGCTCGTGAAGCTTGTTGGTTTAGAAGACAGCATTGACATTCCAGTCGAACGCTACTCCAAAGGAATGAAGCAAAGGCTCCAAATTGCAAGAGGGATGATTAACGATCCAGATTACTTGCTTCTAGATGAACCAACATTAGGACTTGATGCTCCTATCGCAAAAGACATTAGGGCTTACATAAGAAAACTAGCAGACGAGCAGAATAAGGGCATCCTTTTAACATCTCATTATATCCCTGAGGTAGAAGCGTTATGCGATTATATTTATGTGCTGCATAATGGTAAACTGCTGTATGAAGGAACGTCTAAGATGCTTGCAACTCAAGTGTTTGACACTAAAAAGTATATCTTTGAAACAAGTGAATTGAGTGAAACCAAAATGAAAGCAATGTATGCATTTTCAGACGCGTTGGGGGCTTCTGTCTGTATCACTAAAGAAGAAGGGCTTCATAAAGTTAACTTCGAGTCGGGTGCAGATTGTCATAAGGAGCTTATGAATTACATACACCAAAATAGATTTCTGATTCACAATTTCAGAGTGGAAGAAGCGGACCTTGAAGCCTCAATCATTGAACTATCGAGGAGGTTGTCTTAATGAAAGCTTTTTTTAATTTGGTTCAAGCGGAAATGATCAAACAATATAAGAATTACTTCCATAATAAATTCATATATTTTTCTTTGTTTCTTTGGCCAATACTGAGCTTTGTAAATGGATACTATCAATTTAAACCATTTGATTTTTCAGGTGTGTCAAAAAGCATATCTTATTTAAATGACGACACGCTTCTCAGTTATGTGCTTATAGGATACATGGCGATGATATTCTTTAGAACTCTGGTGCAGTCTGCGTGGCATTTTTCATTTGAAAGAACAGCAGGGACTCTTGAGTTGGTTTATTTATCACCAGCAAATAGGGTTGCAATTGTGTTTGGAAACTGTTTGTCGGCTTTACTTGGAAGTGTGTGGCTCTTTGTTGTATTTCTTGTTGGAATTCAACTCACATTTTCAAATGTTCAAATAGAAAATCCTGTACTATTCATAATGGCATCTATTCTTATGGTTATAATGTCTGTGAACTGGGGAATGCTTCTAAATGGGCTTTTCATATTTACAAGAGATTCTGCATTCCTATTTACTATTTTAGAAGAACCTATGGAGATATTTTCAGGTGTGAAAGTACCAGTGGTGCTTATGCCATTTTGGGCTCAAGCGGTAGCTGCGGCCTTTCCACTAACTTATGCGATCAAGGCACTTCGAATGCTCATGTTTGAGACTGTATCAAATTCAGAAGTTCTAAGAATGTTTGGTATTATGCTCCTAATTTGTATTACAATGTTTTTAATGACACTTTTCATATTAAGGGTTGGAGAAGCGAGAAATAGAAAAACAGGGAATATGGCACTGTTCTAAACAAGAAAACTTTTAATCTAGATGGGATGAAAACAATGTTAATGAATCGCGAAGCTTTTATGCACTGGAATGTGACATTTGAATATGCACCCCTTTTTGAATTGCTCTGCAGCTTACATGTTCTTTATAATCCAGAGCACCATCGAATGCGTTTGGAGTGGGCATTAGAGATGAAAGAATCTATGGACCCTAATTTATATAGCGGTTTGAAGGTGTTTGACACTATTTCTAAAGGGTGGATGTCGATACTCGACTTTCTCGATATGGATCAAGAATTGGGTGGGCATGATGTTGAAAAGGCGCTTGATCTTTTTGATGTAATGGACGTTGATTTCTTTACTGAAGTATTACTCGAAAAAAGATTGTCGCCTTTAGATATAAAGAAAATTCGAGTTCTTGAGAAAATTCATATGGATGATTTTGACCTTGAGACACAAGCTTTTCTACTTGATATGGTCAATCAGAAAAAAGAGTTGATCCGGTTACTAAGAGCATATTATAGAAATCACTTTAAGGATATTCAAGAATCCACGCAACCTTACTTGGTGAGAGCTCTTGAAGCTCATAAATCTTTAAGTGAGATGATGCCTTTTCTTGATTATATTCGGTTGCTCCATCCACGCATAGAAGTGAGCGAAGAAGCAATCCATTTTCACAAGTACAAACGGTTTGATATGAGCTTTGAAGATGTAAGGATTGTTCGTATAAGAATCAGTTCATTTATAGATCCACACCTTCTGATAGGCCTGGATGAGGGCCGCGTGCTTCTTACAATTAGAGCTAAAATACAAAAGGTTGAAAATGACGTTCATGAAGATTTATTTAATATACTCAAAGCGCTCGCTGACAAAACAAGACTGCGCATACTGAAACATCTGTTTCGACATCCATGCAGCACGCAGGAATTGGCTATTCAACTGGAAATGTCAGAAGCGGCCGTGTCAAAGCATTTGAAGAAAATGTTGTCTGCAAGATTGCTCAGTAAAATTAGACATGGAAATTATGTTTTATACTATCTAGATCGTCTTGAAATAGACCGTTTGCCAATGAATATGTATCAGTATTTAGATGAGTAATTGATCGAACAGACCTTGACTTATGGCGACATTCAGCGTAGAATTAAAACGAACACATGTTCGGTCGTGCGAAATGGAGGTCCTCATGAGACGTATAGATAACAGTCGCGAAGAAACTGTTAAAAAAATTGAGACCATAGAAAAAATGGTTAAGGAAGCTTGTTATAGCCCGTCCAACGTATTTGGAACAGGTATATGGGAGCATCATATAAAATGGGTTGTTCGATTTGGAAGAATGTTATCGGCTGAGGTCGGTGCAGATGTTTTGGTTGTTGAGTTGGCAGCGCTTCTTCATGATTATGCAAGTATTAAGTCATTTGCGCTTTATACAAATCATCATGTGCATGGTGCTCAAGAAGCCGAGCGTATATTGGCGCCACTCGGTTTTGATTCTAAAACTATACAAGGGGTGCATCACTGTATTTTAACGCATAGGGGAAGTATGACCCTAGAGCGCAAAACATTAGAAGCGAAATGTGTTGCTGATGCAGATGCTATGGCTCATTTTGTTGGAGTGCCGTCATTATTAAACTACGCGTTAGAGGGCAAGGGTCTCACCATAGAAGAAAGCACAGCTTGGGTGTGTGCAAAACTTGGCCGCAGTTGGAATAAACTAAGTCCAATTGCAAAACGTCTTGCAAAGCCATATTATGCAGCCGCTCTCTCGGTTCTGAATGATGAAGATAGAGTGACTGATGTAATTCTTCCTTTAAAGGAGAAAACATCCGTTAGATCAGCATATTGAGATTGGATTTATAGGTGTTAAATGATTTGTAAGAAGCAGCCCATAATTATCGTAATTAAGTCAATTGATTAACAATTCAAAATACTGTTTGATGAAAATAGGAAGACGCGGCCCATAAATGGGCCGCTTTTTTTATGATTAAAGGTGTGAAGTGGGAGAAAAATTATAACACAATAGGGCGTAGTGGTATATTTTTGAAAAACGACAATAATACACGGGACTATTGTCATATATTTACCAGTAAATTAGCCTATTCAATTGTAGTTTACCTATATTTGGTGTACAATTGTGGGGAGAAAGTGGTTTCAAGTGGAGTAGAGTGGGGTAAAATCCCATTAAAGTGATGGAGATGGTCTGTATGTTCATTGGAGAATATAACCATTCTGTCGACATCAAAGGTCGAATAAACGTCCCAGCGAAGTTTAGAGAAGACCTTGGTGAGCGATTTTATGTGACGAAGGGACTGGACAATTGTTTGTTCATGTTTCCTGAAACAGAATGGCGTGTTTTTGAAGAAAAGG
>Ga0209379_10000708_pt1 | contig 24882 bp, 18 predicted proteins | sample tdDd001_FD_187124 | JGI IMG/M metagenome (GOLD analysis project Ga0209379, IMG submission 187124) | Marine sediment microbial communities from the Atlantic coast under amendment with organic carbon and nitrate - tdDd00.1 (SPAdes)... | ecosystem: Environmental > Aquatic > Marine > Coastal >...
ACACCAGGAAAATACTTTGTTATCTTGTCAAACTGTAACACATTTTGCACGGTACTCCTCCTTATATACAAACTCGAAACATTTACCCTTAATATCTTATGTCTATGAACATTATAATCTATTCCATAAGTAACTTCGTCACATTTTCGGAATACCAGATAATTTCATGTTAAAAATTCGGAACACACAATTATGGTTTTCTATACTTATAAATAGCTTATTTATTTTTCTTAACTCAACTTTATATTCATTATAAACTGAATATTCCCTCATTACATTAATAATACTTGCTGATGACTTTAGAAATCTTGCTATTGGTTTATATAAAAGAATCATCAATTTAATTAGCCGATTAATCATCACAAAAGTGCTACAAATCTACCAATATAACAGTTCCAACTATATGAAAACTCTAACCGTCTACAAATCATATAGTTAATCTTGCTACACCTATCAATACACAAGAAGACACATTAACATCTAAATCAGTAAAACAAACTCATCACACTTAAACATCAAGAAGAGAACTTTGACAATAATAACATATAAAATGCAAATAATAGGAACTCCTCTTTAACGTACAAAAGGATTCTAAACCCCCAATTGGAGTTTTAGAATCCTCAACACACCTTATTATATATTTTTCATTATCCTCTTTCAAGATATTATTATAATCAATAGCTGCTTCATCAAACTCCTACTTAAATAATTTTTTTATACACTATTATGCAAATCTAATTACTGCCTGATATTAATCCATTCAAATCAGATATTGCATAGGAAACTAACTCTACTTTACTATTGACTTGATTATTATCAATTAAAAGTTTATACATATTTTTTATTATTAAGGGCGAATAATCAGAAATCTGTATCATGCTGACATCTACTAAATAAAGAAAGTAATTATCCTTCAGGAGTTCTGCAACATACATCTCATTTCTCGATAAATAGAATCTATCATTTTTTGTATAAGTCTTAACCTCAATAAATCTATTATGATAAATGTCATCATGGTAATCATAAGACTTAATATCATAGCCAGCAGAAACATCATCATCCGAAATCCTAAGAATCCCCTCTGTTCTTTTTAGTCTTTTCCTTTCAAACTGTAAGACAAACTCTTCACCTTTTAGTCCTATTTCTTTTTTTATTTCAAGGTTTTTCTCCAAAGAAGCTAAATTTCGTTTATTCCTGATGAAACTTGAAAAATCATCACTCAATAAGCTGTAACTATTAGTCTGAGGGTAAAACTTCAACTTCTCAAAACTTATGGCAAAATCTCTGAAATTAGAATATTTTAGAGGAATATTCCGCCCTAATATAGTTTCACATTCCATGTTTTCACTAAGAAATATTACTAGCTCAATTGGGTTATACTTAAAATAATTTTCACAAAATTTGTAGAAAACTTTATCAATCAGATTAGAATCATTCAATATATTACTCTTACAATTCACCCTACCTTCAGAAATAGTTATAAAATCTATATAATAGAAGAATATCACCATTCTTTGAACAGTTCTCTTACTACCTAAATTAAATCCTCTTAAAAGGTTAATAAGATCATTAAAACTTATTTTTTTTACATTTATGATTGTACCAAGTACTTTCATCAAATCTATCCTATTTCCATATTTCTCCCAGCTATAAAAAGATTTATAATTCATCGTAATTCCTCATAATACTAAGTAGCGTTTCGTCATCAATAGCATCATCATCCAAGTTATTAAATAGAGGAATTTCTTCTGATTCAATAACTTCTCTCATTCTTCTTTCTTTTTCTTTCAGCACTTCATGAATCTTTTCATCAATTGAACCTTCAGTCACTAGATAATAGTAATTAATCTTATCTGTGCTCTTCAATCCATAGCGATGAATTCTATCTTTTGATTGAATAAAATGAGCAGCATTAAAAGTTCTTTCAAAATATATTGCATTATGACACTCTTTGTGTAATGAAATTGACTCAGCAACAGCAAATGGATTTGTAATTAATGCAGTAACATTTTTGTTTGACTTAAACTCATTAATAATCTGTTCTCTCGACAGAACTTCTTTGTCATTACTTTCAATTGGTGTATCACCATAAACAGACACAGCATTTATACCTTTACAACCTAAGTATTCTTTCAAACCATTCAAATTTCCAATATAAGTAGTCCATATCACAACTTTTTCATCTCTATCTTTTATCTCTTTTACAATCTTATGAGTAGCTTCATACTTTGGAGGAGTTTCCAAAGCTAGATAGTTTTCGACTGTTTTAACTATACTTGACTCATTAAACCCATCTAAATCAAAATCAAGTTCAATCCCCAACGTACGTATAGGATTAACTAATAAATGAGGATTTGCTGCTACCTGCATTAGCCTTACTAATTTTGCCTTAACTAATTCCTTTTTAACTTCATTATAAGCTAACTCATCTAAATCATGCTTAATTTTACTTGATATAAAGCTATATACTTGTCGTTGATAAAATCCCATTTCAATCTTCACAGGTTCATTTTCAATAGGTATTGGCATATTAGATAAGTCACTTTTTCTTATACGGATAAAGAAAGGTTTAATATTATCAATTAAATCTGGAATTCTCTCATCATTATTATTTGAGGTCATATTATCTAATTGATTTTGATTATACTTTACAATATCTTTTGTTGGCCAAATAAACTTAAATATGTTATATAAATCCTTATAACTGTTTGGCATTGGTGTACCTGTTAATACAAACTTAGCCTTTGGAAGCTCTGATAATTCCATTATTGTACTAGCAATTATTCCGCCTTCTGTGTTTTTCACTTTATGTGCTTCATCTAACACGACAAGAACATCATTATTCTTTAGAAAAAACTCTAGGTCTTGTTTAAGATTAATTGTAGAATGATATGATATTAATGTTAATTCTTTTGGGTGCATTGAATAAAAGTAACTCTTTTTCTCATCGCGTGGTATTTCTCCTGAGATTCTCATGCAGTCAGGTTTTACACCATAACAACTCTCATACTCATCAATCCAAGGGCCAAATGCACTTATAGGACATATTACTAGAATCCTATCTACAAACTTAGAATTTTCTTTTTTTAAATTCCTCAAATAACTATATGCACCATATACAATCGAAGTCTTTCCAGCTCCAGGCACTGAAAAATTACATGCATTTTGGGAAAAAGCAAGATGAAATGCGCTTAAATACTGTAGTCTATACAATTTTCTATTAATCATATCCCTATCCAGTGTTGTAATAAAATCCCAAAACTTAGTATTTTCTATTCTATTCTCTCTAATATCTCTTGCTTCCTTTGAAAATTGATTAAATCTATCTTCCTCTGATAAAAAATCATTATAGAGCATCCTAACATTTTCGCCAACTTCAAAGGCAAATCCCTCTTCAATAATGGTTTCATTTAAGTCCTTATATATTTCAATGAATTCTTCTTCGGATTCATAATGTATAGTGATTTTATCTGATTCAATGTGAGTATCAAATTCATTAAGATAAATTCTCATATAAGGAATTGAGTAGAACTCCTTTATATCACCTGTTATGATAGCTTCTTTATCAGAACATTCTATTTTTAGACTACTCATTTTTATAACCTTTCTGTAACTTAAATCTAAACGTATCAACTACATCATAAATATCACTATTTATTTCTCGTACTCTATCTACATAGAAATTCTGTTGTGTAGTATCAATTGATTTAATCAATTCTAATGCCTCATACATCAATTTATATGGTTCATCGTTGAGTATCTTTGTTTCGATTTTGTTTGCATTTCTCTTTATATTTTCAACAAATCCTTTTTTAACAGTAGTTGTGAACTCTTTGTCTCTTTGTATCAGAGCTTCTATATAATCATTACCCGAAGCTACTTCAAATATTTTCTCAACACTATCCTCATTCACAATTTTAGAATTCTCTATATGACTTTTATAGAAATTTTCCCAAGTTGCTCTATCGGTGAATATTCCATCAATCTTATCTTTTTTTGATTTCGTTAAATTACGAAACTCCTTACCTTCATATTGAGATCTAATGTAATCAAAACCAACTAACTTTAGCTTAGATATATCTCGTCTACTTGGCGCCCAATTCGTATACGATGTCTTATTAGTGAATTTCTTTAAATCTTTATACAATGTGAGAAATTGATCTTCACGTTTATCTAACATTGTATAAATCCCAATATATTCGAAATGTGATAAGTATTCATCCATAAGTTTTAAGGTCTCTAACCAAGTGTTAATTTGAACAGTAGATTCTCCCATCATTCTTCCTATTTCAGCGGGAGTGAACTCATCTTCTAGCAAATCTCTAACTTTCAAATATTTCTCTATAGCATTATAATCTACTTTTTCGTCTTCTCCCATCTGAACTTCTGTCTCAAGACGATGTATTTCTTTTTTACTTATATCCTCATCCAAAATAATTGCTAGAAAATGCTCTGTAAAATCAATATCATTTAGCTTAAATTTATTACAAAAACTATCTCTATTATTATATAGTTCTGTTAATAAAGAGGCTCTTCTATTTCCATCTACAATAATACCATCAGATGTAACAATACCATGTCTCATCTGTCCGTTTCTTGCAAGACTTTCTAAAGTCTTATCATTCCTATCTTTTTTTGAATCTATCAAATACTGTCTTATTAAGTTTGATCCTATTTCAGTATATTCATTTATATTACCAATTTGCTTTTCATGACTTTTAACTCTAGTACCTATTCTTCCATTATCTTTATTGAATACAAGTAGGTTTAATGGGATTTTATAAACATCATATGACATAACTTTATTTCCATATCGAACTTTCACACCGGTCATCTCAGGTGTCTTAGTATCCTTAATATTTTTCAATTCTGCTTTAATAATTGCTTTTCTCTCATTAATATTCATTGACATACGATTTTTTCCCTCCGTTGTTATTCAATATACTTATTTCAAAACTATCTACTTCATCTAGAGCTATAATTACTAGTGGTTGATTAATTACCCTTTTATACAATTCCATTTCAGATTTTATTAATTCATAGGTACATACTGAATTATCAAATCCACCAAGATTTTTCAACTTGTTCGTAAGCGTAATTAAAACACCTAACTTATTATTTACCATTTCAGGATTTAAATTATCTTTTGCTGCTAATTCTAACTTTAATAGCTCATGTGATGTATTTAAATTATGTTTAAAACATACATTTACCAGTATTCCATTTTTAACATATTTTATAGCCCATTTCCTTTTAGAGGTTATATCCTTATCAATTGGAACATCTGAAGAATAGTCAGCACCTACTAACTTATAGTCAATAATATAATTTAATGCTTTTGATATACTTAAATTTTTTGAAAACTTTCCTTTTTTGAACTCAACTATTTCTTCTTCAGTAATGTTATTCATGCCCTTTAAAAGATTTTCAAATGTGTTTTTTATATTCTCATTATTGTTTACTAGAACATCACTACCATTATAATAATGCACACCAAATTTCATTTTTACTCCCTTCTCAATCTATTACCAATTTCATTAATAACATTTACAGTTACAGCATTGCCAGCCTGTTTTTTAATCTGATTATTAGAGACTCCTGCTTCAATCATTTTTTTATAATCCTCATCTGCAAACCCTTGAAGTCTTAAGCATTCCAATGCAGTTAACTTCCTATATTTTTTTTCGCCATTAATGAAACATTCAATCACCATCAACTCTCTACCAGTTGATCCTGCAGTTAAAGTTCTTGATGGTCTATCTTTTTTATCAGGAAATGACATACGCCCCATTTTATTTCCTGTTTTCCATACTTTAGGCCCTTTAGCTATTCTTTGTTTATCAACTTCAACATCACTTAAAATATCACAATAATAGTTTTTTTCAATAAAAGCATCTGGTAATAGGAGATCAGATAAGGTATACTCAAACACTCTTGGTAGTCTATGATTAATCTTTGTAGTATATATATCGCCATTTATCATTATTCCCCAGTTATTGAATGGGTGAACCTTACCGTATACGAATTCTTTCTGATACTCATCTAGTAGTTTCCCATCACATAATTTATATTTTCTTATTAGGCTTTTAACATCTATAAGAGGATTCTCATCAGGACCTTTAGCTTCTTTCAATAGTTCTATGAAACTTAACAGATTATCACTAATAGATAAATCAATAATTTGTACATCTATAGTAGGTAGTGGAAAAACAGCTTTAAAATTGTCAGATTTTTTCTCAGCATGAATAAAAACACGCTCTCGCTTTTGACTACAAAAATGCGCAGAGTTAATTACTTGCCATTCAACATTATATCCAGACTCATTTAATTCAATTAAAATATCCTTAAAAGTACTTCCTTTATCTACCTCAATATTTGGTTCGTCATCTGGTGTAATTACCACTTCACCAATAGAAAGTAAGCCTTTCACATTTTCTAACAATACAGTCTTTGGCTTTAGATGATTCACAATGTCCATAGTTGAAAAAAATAAACTCCCCTTATTTTTATCTTTAAATCCTTCTCTTTTACCAGAACGACTAAATGGTTGACATGGAAATCCCCCACATACTAATTCTACATCGATACCTTTTAACTTATTCTCTATTTTATTTAAATCTGTTACATCCAATAAAATGTCATCATAGTTTTCACCATGAATTGCAGCATAGCTTTGTCTTGCACTATCATTTATCTCACAAGACATTACACACTTAAAACTATTCATCTCCATTCCTCGACGAAAACCACCAATTCCTGCAAATAAATCTATAAAATTACTCATATTCTTCTCCTATTAAATACTCTGCATTATTATCTGTTGTACTATTACATATACATTACCTATTATATGTTACCTTGATTGCAGAGTTTATCAAAGTTCTCTATTTTATAGTTCAGTATGAATTCAGTTAAAGAGAACTCATGGTACTTTGATTTATGATATTTCATCAAGAACTCCTTTATCAAACGACATAATACTTTTGTCTGATACATTCATTTATTATTATCCAAAAATACTTTATTTATTTTTGTATAAATAGACCATCAATCATCAAGTGATAATCTTAAATATATTTACTATTTTCACTTAACATTTCTTCAAAAAAATTCTAGTACTCACTCAGTCATTATCATATTGATTCATACCCTCTTAACAAACCATATCTTAGGTACAAAACCTATACCCAATGACGCATTAAGTATAAAATGTAAGCAAATCGTTTGACATAGTTCTTACTCACAATATTCATTCACAAACGTCCTAATCATTCTTGTCCAACCACTCTATTAATACACGAATGTACTTATCGTTTTCTTCTACAAAAGGCATATGTCTACTAAACTGAAAGAGTTCCCATTCAGCATTAGATATATTGTCATACATTGTTTTAGCAATTAAAGGAGAACATAAGTCTCTTTGACCATTTGTAATCAAACACGGTTCTTTTATTTCATGAAGACGATCTGTAAACTCATAACCACTAAGTGTGCCTGTAGGTGTAAACTCATTAGGTCCCCATCCTACTACATAAGACTTTCTACCTGCTACTTTCTTACGTGTTAAACATTCAGGAGAATCCTCAGTAATTGTTGGTCCACAATGATTCATCATAAAGACATCTAATGCTTCTAAGTAAGCCGGCTCATCATAATTACCTGTTTCTAAAGCTATTTTTAATGCCTCTTGATGTTCTTTTGTCATATAAGATATTCTACGATGTTGTTCCTCTTCCCATTGTTTAGCAGAAGATAATGTAGAAGAAAAGATGTATGAAGAAATACCTTTTGGTTGATATTCAAGAGCATACCAAATAGCTTGCATACCACCCCAAGATTGACCCAATAGATGAATCTCATCTAATCCTAAATGTTCTCTAAGAGCAATAAGTTCTTCAATCCAAGTATCAGCATTAAAATACTTTTCATCCCCTTCCATATAAGAATTGCCACAACCAATTTGGTCATACATGATAAGCATACGATCATCTAAATCTGCTATCTTATCAAATACTTCAAAATAGTTATGCGTAGAACCTGGTCCACCATGAAGTAATACCAATGGTTTCTTATTACCTTTGTTTTCTCCAACGATTCTATAATATGTCTTATGATTCTTAAATGGCATATAGCCTTCTCTAATTTTCATTGTTTTTTCTCCTCATCTATATGATGTAATTCCTATCTTTTAACCATATATAATATTTTTAATGATTTATTAAACTCAATTTTTTATACTCAAAATCGACACAGATTCTCTGTAAATAGAATACCTTAACAATCTTTTTAAATAGCTAAATCGAATTCTTTAATACCGCCTTATTTATTACTTGACGAAGGTGACAGTATAACGAGACATACCTTTTGTTTCAATAACCTTAAACATTTTTTCTAACTCAGCTATGTGCTTCTTCCCTGGATGATTATGTCTATTCTTTCCATACGAAACAATCGCATACTTTGTTTTTCTATGTACATGAGAACAGAATGTCGGCAATGTTGTATCTGCACCATGATGTGGAACCATAAGAAAATCATAGTCCTTTAATTTCATTTGAATAGAATCAGGCATTTTTACATAATCACAATCTCCTGAAAGAAGCATAGAATTACCTGTAACGTCGTTTCTATCGGTATAAGTGTCAAACGATGTTTTGAACTTCACATCTGTAATCTCAATCAAAAGACCAATATTATTGGCTTTATTTCCACCACCTTTTGTAGAAGTGCCTTTTCCTTGATATATATTAAATCTTTTATCATTTGACTGATACAAACAACTATTATAGTTATTCACAAGAAAAATTCCGCTTTTATGTGCTAAATAGAAACTCAATCTATAAGCACTTTGAGTAACTGTTCTTAATTGCGTTAAATCTGGTGCTAGCCATAAAGATGTCGAATAAATATGCCTTGCATCTAAAAATCCTACACCTAAAATATGATCGATATCCCAATGAGATAAAATTATTGCATCTGGTCGATGATACGGTATTATTTTTTCATAGTTCCACTTAATTCTGTTAGAAGTATAATCTATCGCATTATCAGTCATACCTATATCAAATAGAAAAACTTTGCCTCCTACTTTTAACTCAACATAATTACCTTGTCCTATATTAAAAATGGTGACCATACCATTATCTACTTTCTTTGGCATTAAGTTCTTTATTCGATTCTCTGTTTTAACATCAAAAGCCACGCTTCTTAACTTATTATCTAATCGTGTTTTATCAAAATTTTTGTTAATATCTACAACATCTGGATCAGAATTTGTTGAAGGAGAGAAAACAAGTCTACAACTTTTCCTCACTATCGGACTAGCAGAAAAAATAGTTTCTCCGCTAAAAATAATTTGATCACCATCATTTAAATAACTTTCTTCAAAAGAATCCTCATATATCTTCATTTTAACCCAGGAGTTTTGAGTAAAATTATTCTTTATCACTTCCTCAATTTCCCTTGTTATTTTTCTGAAGTTAAACTCGTAGATATATGGTTTGTAATGACTCATTATTTCATCATTGTTTTCAGTAGAATAATTAAAAAACTCAGTTTCATACTTGAGCATTTTTTGTCTGATTAAACTAAATGATATATTTAGAGAAGGTAGTTCTTCTTCTAAAGGATCTTCATCGTATAATACTTTTACATAAACCTCCTCACCTTCTCTCACTTCACTCATTAGCTCTTCTTTAAAACTTGACCATTGCATTTAAAACTCCTTTATATAAACTATTCCACACAGAAAATATGAAGCTATTCCACTGCATCTTCTGAAGAAAATGTAATCCTATATTTACCTTCAACAACTTCAATGTACGAATTATCCTTTATTATATCTCTAATATTAGTGTTTTCATTTAGTTCATTAAGCACATCAATATAGTGATTACAAAAGGTCAAGCTATACTCCTCGTTAGAATCCATTGTCACAATTTCTTCAATTGGTTCAAAAAGTCCATTTTCTTTCTTCGTACCTTTTATTTCAATATAGTCCTGTCCATCCACATTGTAGAAAGATATAGATGTATCTAAGCCATAATAACCCTCAATTAAACTAGATGATAAAGCTGTTGAAATACCTTCTATATATGATGAATCACCGTCATCGTTCAAAGGTTTTTTTATGACTAAATCAAGGTAGTTTTTTCTCACTGGTTCAATTGGTTCATTTGAGGCAATAATATCAATATCATCTTCAGTATCATTAACAATAAAGTCCATCAAATTGTTATAAGAAAGCATTAAAATAACTAGTATTGATACAAATTGTAATACCCTTGATAAGAAAATCTTTCTTTTACATTTTTTTCTTTCTTTTTCAATTTGACTCTTTAAAGTTTCATTTTCTGCGCTAATAAGATTTGTTTGACTCTTTAAGTTTTCATTCTCTTCATTTATTAGATTTACTTGACTATCTAATTCATTTTTTTCCGACTCAAAAGTATTTGAGCTAATAACACTTTCATTATAATTTGCTTCCAGAACATTTATTCTCACAATTAGTTGCTCATTTTCTCTATCTTTTAGAGATAATTTTTGTCGAGACTCCATTCTTTCATTCTCAACATTCGACTTCAAATTAGACACATCAGATAATAAATTCTTATTTTGCAGAATTAATTTTTGTGTTTCAGATTCGTATGTCTCGTTCGTAGCTTTTATGACTTCAATTTCTGTTCTTAATCTATTCGTCTCAAGAATTAAATCCTCATGTGTCGAATTAACTACAATATCCTGTCTTATGTTTTTCAGCATTTTCAGATGCATTGTTTCTTCAACCGAATATGTAATTGTCAAAGTTTCAGTCGCCCTTGTCAATGCAACATAAACCTTCTTTTTCTCTTTCTCAGTATTGTATTGGCCTTTAACAGACATACTTAAAACTATATGTTTATACTCAAGACCTTTAACACTTTGTGGTGTCGCTACTAAAATGCGGTCATCCTCAGGATCAAATGATTTTTTTGAATCATAATCCACCAACATATTTAATGACATTTGTTTGAAATGTTCTTTAAGTAATGCACTTAATTCTCCGTATGATCCAATATTAGAACTTACCGAAAACAGAATTATACAGATTTCATTAGCTCTTGCTCCATTTTCTAACAAATCATCTACTTTAGATTTAATGTATCTAGCTTCTGCATCTGCGTTTTTAAAATGATTAATCATTGGAATCGGACCATTTAGCTCAGTTCGATTAGTAGAAAGTATATAATTTGATTTTAGAGGATCTTCTTCATCTGTAATCGGAACCGATTCATCAAACAAATAATTGTTCGCCACCTTCGAAATCTCACTCGTATTTCTATAGTTATAATCCAATTTATATATATCATCATCTAGAAACTTAATTCCATTACATTCAAAAGTTAAATTGTTTTCATAAACATTTTGAGCACCATCAGCTGCAATAGTCACATGACCACCTGGTTTTAACCGCTTACTGATTTCCTTAAAGTCTTCTTCAGTAAGGTCCTGTGCTTCATCTACTAAAATATATTCATACACTGATGACTCATTTTTCCATTCACTCATCAGCTTTATATCTAGATTATCTAACTCTTTTAGTTCAGATTCCAATATTTTTAATACATATGCATAATAAGAAGCATTGGCTGTTAATAAAAGAACTTTTTTTACACATATACTTTCTTTATCAATAATATCTTTTTTATTCACACCATATCTACGTGCTAAGAAAACTGCTCTTTTATAAATAATGACGGATTTTCCACTACCTGCTACACCACGTATTAATAGGTTTCTTTCTGGATAAAACTGTACTGCTTTTCCTTGCAAGTCACTTAATAATTTTATATGACTATTGGGTTTAGCGATTCCTATATGCATCTTTGAGCTCATCCACTCTCGGATGAATATCATTTCTTCCTTATTAAACTTTTCAAATGACTTTGGAATATGCCTTAAACCACCGTGAATTAAATTTAATACATCTTCATGAGATGAGCAGTTTTCAATATCCTCTTTAAAAATTATATTGTTTAGTTTATGATATTCTTTCCTTAAGTTGATAGTTGGTTTTACTAACTCATCAAATTCTTCTTTACTTATGTTTGGAAAAGCAATTAAATTATTGAACTTAAGTTTATTAGTCGAATTTCTATGTTTATCATCCACTATCATAGCTTTATGGATTCTATTTTTTATCGTAGTCACTTGTCTCCATGACTGATTAAAAGGTGATTTTCTCTTCTCTCTTTTTCCGAAAAACTCTAATAAGGCATCTTCATCATCCATTTCTATAATCTGATCGGCTAACCATCCCTTAACTTCGATAACCGCAATTCCAATATCAGGTCCTATAATTGTAAAATCAGGGTACTGTCTATCTACATCTATATCAAACCACACAAGATAGTCATGATTAAGTTTGTCCAATAAAAGTTTTATGCAATTTTCACCTTCATTATCACCAAGATGCGTTGGTAAAGAAATATATTGTGCCATTTTGCTCCTTTTCTTTCTGTCAATTTATCTAATATAATATCACCAAGCAGTTAAAGCTATTTACTCAGCTTGATATGATAGCAAAATAATAATTTGCAAACAAAAAGAACTACGAATCATCGATTAACAATGATTTACAGTTCTTGTCACACCTAAATAAGAGATAGAAATTTCTATCATATTGTATTTGTATCTAGCTCTTTTAGATCTCTTTAATAATCTACTTCTACTATCAAACATTTATATCTCTCACTTAAATATAATTATATATACAACTATACATAGTATACTACAAAATGGGAAATTTTACATCAATTTTGTTGATATTTGGGAATTGTTAAATAACACCAAATGTTTTACTCTAATTAATATTTTAACTTAAGCAAGTACAGTTCGAGATGTACTTATTAATTGTATTTCAATAGATTTAGATCCATTGTCTGTAACTCATAAATTATATTTTTATTAACGATAGCAATCTTGATTCAATATCTATCCATTCATCATTAAGATTTAATGTTTTTATACTGATGCTTTTACTCATTGGAAATACTGTATTAATTTCCTTATCTACTGTTGGGTATAACAGCATTCATAAAACTTGACCATCATATGTACTTTCATGTGTATACGCATAAATTTGATATAAGTGAGCAGTTCTCACTTTCTTCAGTTCGGACCAGTTACTTGATATTAGTGTTTGTGAGTAGTACTTTGTGTCAATGATTAATTGAGTCTTTGTGCTTGTATTCTCAACAACAATATCTGTTAACATAATAGGTAAAAGAGAATGATCTTCTTCAGTGATGCTATTATCTATTTGCCACTTTATTTTCGGTAAATGCACTTATAATTTTCAATTAAGTGTTTCCGATAGAAATTAAGTACAAATTTCTCATATAACTTAGCCATTTGTTTTTCTCTAATAAAGTCAGAGAATTGAAGTTATTTCCCTTCTTCTTTAGAAACATCATAATACTTGAATGAGTAACATCCATTTTTTATGAAATCCTATATACATCTAATCTATTTATCCTGTAATTAAAACTATTCCAATAGTTCCTTCCAATTACTATCAATTTGAATCCTATTGTTTACGGTTTTTTCACCAGATTTATCTCTACTACTCATCTTCATAATTCCTATTGTACTTTTAATCATTGATAGCCACTGTGGGGTATTGATAGAATTTGGATTTCCGCTAAATGGTGGCGTTACAAATTTAATAACATTCCCAGATGTTGCAATCACATCTGATATAAAATACATTTTTTGATGACGTTTATTGTTATTTATCATATTCATTTCAAATTCAGATATCGTTCTTACACCCGATATTTTATCATCAGTTACTTTGAAGTAAAATTCTAGTATCACTTTTTTTATAAAAACTGGGATACCCATAGACATCATATGTCTAAAATCATAACCATTTAAGTACATATCTTCAGCTATTCTAGCAAATGAATTTTCTCCTTTACTAGCGAAAAATTGTGAAAATCCTGTACCTGGAATAGGTAATCCTCTAGCGGTACTAAAATCTGATAACAAATGACCAAAATAATAAAATACAGCATTTAAGCCATTTGCTTTGAACTCTTTATTATTTATCAGTACTCTTAGAGCACCAGTATTATCAACAACTGTCGTTGTTCCCATAACAATGTCTGCAAAAGCAAACAATAATCCAAATAATGGATCATGAGCAAAGTTTCTAAGCCTATGGTTGTTAGGCGTAACAATACCTTTTTCTAAAGAAATATCATAAGGAACTTTACATTTTTCACTCAACCATTTAAGCACTTCAGATTGATTACCTTCTGAGTCATTTCCAATTTTTCTGAAAAGTTTTGTTAATATACTACCATCAAATTGTTCGCCACCTCTGTATATTTTCACAATATCTGGTGTACCTACGAATACCATGTCAATAACAGACAAAAGTATTCCACAAAGACTAGATACAAAAATATCGACTTCCGATAATTTACCACCATCTTTAACTTCATTAAAATATACATCAATAAATTCTGAGTCAGTAAAAGTAATGTCATTAAAGGTATCAATATTATAGAATTTTTCTTTAATACTGTTTGGTAATTCCCCTAAAGCACTCACTCGATTAATCAAAGCATCAATGTCATTATGATTCTCTTTAACTTTTTGATTTTCATCGAGCATATCACATTTCATTTTTTCTATTTCAGTTCCAACTTCACTACAATCTGAAGCTAGATCAATAATTTTATTTTCACTCATATCAACTTTCTTCATTATTCGCTTTTAAACCAATATCATAACAAGAAGCAAATTCATTTGTAGAGTTATAAGCTTTTTCTAAGTAACTTACTGCTTTCTTTAAGTTCTCAATTTGATCTTTGTTATTACCACTAGCAAGCTGAAGAGTTTTTAACTCTGTATTCAGCTCAATAATTTGTTGTTTAAACTGTTTTAATACTTGTTGAGCAGTAACAATATCATTTTGAGCATTACATACAATTTCTCTTAAAACAACTTCTAGCTTTGCAGCTTGTGTTAATGCAAACTCTGGCGAATGTGATAAAAGCAATGACAAGGAACCAACAGCAGTTCCACTGACTGCCATAGATAATAGTGCACCACCACCTGCAATTGCGATTATACCACCTGTCATACCAGCACCACCCACAGCTATTGCACCACCACCTGCAGCTGCTAAACACGCACTTACTAATGCAGCACCAGAAAGACCACTAAACTGTGATCCAAAAATCATCACTGCGATAGGACCAGCAAAAATTGCAGTTAAAGCTGTAGCAATACCAACAACTGCTAAAACAGTAATCCCTTTAAGGAGTACTTTCAATTTCTTACCCGATATTTTTTCAAGTGTTTTTCTATATTGTTTATCAAATGTTTTTATATATTTTTCGCTTATAACTCCTTGATCTCTAACTATTTTTTCTAACTGCTCAAGGTTATTCTTATATTTCAATTTAGTATACCTTCTATTATAATCCCTTTTATATAAATCTGAATCGCTGTAACTTCCAGTTAATGGAGTATAAGGAGTAAATACTGTGGACTCAAGTATAACAATATAGTACCAGGTTACATTTGTAGTATTATTCGAAATTTCTTCAACAATGGCTTCATTCAACTCATCATAATCTGTGTATAGTTGTCTTGATTCATCATCAATCATTCCAAGATAAGCTTCTACACTTTTCTTCCAATCACATAACCATGCAGTTTTCAAGCTACTAGTTTTCTCATCAACACTTATATCCTTACTAACAAGAAGATATTGAAGAGAAAATAATATTCTTGTTTGCTCTACATTTAATCCAAATTTAGAAAGAGCCTCTATATTATTAAAGTTACTATTCATCACAATTTCCTTTCTTATCGAAATTCAAAATATCCAACGATGTTTTTAAAACATCACAATATATTGAACTCTATTTATCATAATCGACTAATCCACAATAATGATACTAACCTAGTATGATATATCGTCTGTATCCTACATAATTTATTATATTTAGTTTTTTCTATATCCTATATTAGTAGTCAGATTCCCAGTCAAGAAATCTTCTCAAACGTTTGTGTACATTCATATGCTTCTTTCATCTACAAATGATTTGCCAATCGAAATACATTTTCCCATTAGTCTTACCACTTGCAGTCATTATCAATATGTAACTGAACATATTTTTTCTTTTTCTTCTAAATCCATATAACTAATCAGTTTCTTCATATAAAAAGGTTTTGGATTGAGTTGATTAAATAATTCTAGTCTGAATATCTAATTATTTTTCGATGTTTCTTTTACTTATATATTAAACTCTTTAGCCTTAATGTTCATAGACTCAGATGGAATAATTGTATTTTCAAAAAGTTGTCTTTTATCTAATAATAATTGATTAAGCTTTTCTTCTACTGTATTCCTTGTTACTAGATAATAAACGTTCACATCCCTTTTTTGTCCAATCCTATAAGCTCTATCTGTAGCCTGGTCTTCAATAGCAGGATTCCATTCCCTTGTATAGTGAAAAACATGATTTGCACCTGTTATGTTTAATCCAACACCGGCAGCTTTGGGTGAAAGTAAGAGAACATTAAAACCGTTCTTATTATTAAACTCATTGACTGTCATTTGGCGATTACCTTTGGCAGCTCCATTTATGACATTCGGGGTAAAACCAAACACTGAAGCTATAACCATTTGTAGCATAACTTGCATTTTTTTATACTTTGTAAAGATCAAAGCTTTCTCATCTTTTTTCTTTATCTCATTAAGAATTTTTATTGTCAATTTTATTTTTTCCGATGAATCAACAATCATTTTTGTAGGAGGTATTGCATTACTAATAAGCTCACTATGAGAAGACACTTGTAAAAGCTTTTGAATTGTCGGTAGTGGGTTCTTTATTTCAGCATTTTGATAATCATACATAATTTTGTCATATACTTGCTTCTGATTTTTTGTCATATCAACATATTCATAACACTCTAACTTCTCAGGTAAATCACTTAACACATCTTTCTTTACTCTTCTTAACATGACAGGTTTAATAAGTTCCTGAAGTTGCAAAGAAACACCATGGTTGTGTTCTTTCTCTATCGGATTCTGATATTTATCTTTAAACTGAGTTAGCGACCCCAAATAACCCGGTTGGACATAATCAATAATACTCCAGAGCTCTTGTAAGTTGTTTTCAACAGGAGTTCCAGTTAAAGCAATTCTATAATCAACCTTCAAAGCTTTGCATGCTATAGTAGCAAAAGTTGTAATATTTTTGATCTTCTGAGCTTCATCTAGAATAACATATTTCCAATGAATCTTTCCAAGAACTAACTGATCTCTGGCTAATGTTTCATAAGTTACAAAAACCAAATCGTGCGATGCAATAAAATCCAAGTCTCTTGATCTACTTTGACCCATGTGCATATAACACTTAAGACTTCTATTCAGAAAAAAAACTAGCTCCTCTTTCCAATTCTCAATGAGTACTTTGGGCAATACTAACAAAGAAGGCATTATTTCTGCTTCTTCAACTTCCTTAGCTAATAATGCAATTACTTGAACAGTTTTGCCTAAACCCATGTCATCAGCTAATAAAGACCCCTGATTCTTTGATTTATTAGAATAGAGCCAACTATATCCTTCTTTCTGATGACTATATAAATCATGGATTAATAAATTCGGTTCAGAGATAAGTTTTATATGACTCATATCATCAAATTTTACTTCACTCATCTTTATTAACTCTTCGGAATACTCCAAATCATCAACATTCATAAATATATCAAAAACCATTCTTGCATCTGCTTGTTTTAGTTCCTCATCATTTATAGATTCCACTTTTTCAATATAATCTTCAGCAGAATCTATATCAACATGAACCCAAGCATCATTATACAAAACATATTCCTCACCAGAATTCTTTGCCTTTTGTACAATATCAGCATATTCATCAATATCAATCTGTTTATTTTCTCCAGTTTCATTGTCATTCAGAACTGCAGAAAAATCATAATCAAACCATCCTAGGTCATTTGAACTTCCTCCAATAAAGGGAGAACTACGATATACAACCTTTTTTATTCCTTTTACTCTTTTTGAAAGTTCCTCAATATCAATTTCGATTTCCTCAGGTATAAACTGAAGAGGATTTTCATAAAATCTTGGAATATCAGCACCTTTTATTTCAGGCAGTTGATTTATTTGTTGAATGCGATCTCTAATTTGCTTATCAAATATTGTTCTTCTTCTTTTAGAATTCTCTTGATAACTCATCACAGAAGATGTGAGACCATTACTTAAATTAATCGTTTCATCACCAATTAACACTTCTGGTTGCATTTGAATACTCAACTGAGATTCTACAGGATTAATAGTTAAGCAATCTGGAGAATAGTACTCGTTATTCATAAGATAGTCATCTAAGAATATATTACTATACGACTTAAATTTTTTTATTTCCGCAAGAACTTTAAACTTATCTTCTAATAGGTTACACGATTTCACTTGCGTGATTAGACTACACAATTCCTTTTGCGGCTTGCTTATTTTATGATAACCATCAATAGTTTCAATGAATGAAACGTTTTCCTCATAAAGGACACTCTTTCCATCAACAAAAAATCTATGATTTACATCAAAATTTAAGGCAATCATACCTTTTGTTTTCACTTCACAACCCAGTTCACAATCTATGAATCCAAACAGATTTAACTCAAAATCAGATAACTCCTCAATGTTTTCGTTCTTAACTAAGTAGCCATCTTTTGCACTTTCAATTAAATGATTATAGAACATATTTTCAATCGATATTAGAGTTCCTAATACTTCTGACTTATTCAACTTCTTATCTAATCTAATAGAGTCATCTAAAGGTATTGAAACGAAACTATTTTTCTTTTTACATTTAATGAAAAGACCCTTTTCTACAAGATAGGTCTCTATACTATACCCTTTATCAGTTAGCTTCATGTATTGACTCCTTTTAACTCTAAATATCTATTCATCTTTCTTTGCCAGTTTCTATTGTGATTAACAGTATTGTTAGGCTCCTTATGGTCATACTGTCCTCTTTCTAGACGATACTGAGAAAATGCTCTGTCATATTTTTTTTCTTTAAGAGCATCTTTTTTTATAACAAGGTCTGCATCTATATGTTTCAATACTTTTTTAAATTGAGATTCAAAAAAATCGACATCATAAAAGTAAGCTGCATTCCCAACTTTAGTATATTCAACAACCACTGTACTCTTAAAATACATTATGATAATATCATTAACTGGTGAATGAACTACATCATCCATATTTTCCGACTTACTAACCCAATATCTCGATCGTTCATCTTTACCAAATGCATTATGAATTGTTATTTTGTTTATCATTTTTCTGATTTTGAGTTTAATATCTTCATCGACATTCTTCCACATATAATGAGGATGCCTTTTGTATGGATTACCATATTCTTCAGTTATACACGAAATATAATCAAGTCTACTATTATTTAAGGTATAATGATTAAAGTAATTATTCAAATAAGTTGTGAAACTATTAGCTTTTAATAACAAACTTTGCTCCTCAACATAAAACTGGTCTAGATTCTCAAAATCTTTCTTATTACCATACATCAAAAGTCCATTAACTAAGTTGGTATGTAGTTTACTTTTCAACCTAACATCATTTTCTTTAATAATACGTAGCAATGAAGAGCCTTCTCTAAAGAAAAAAACATATATCTTTTTTTCGCTTAAATCTTTTGTCATTAAAAAGTCAATCACTTCAGTTTCTACTAATACCTTTTCAGGTATTTTAATAAGTCTTTCTTTAAGTATTCCCTTAAATACATTATTATCAAAATTATTTTGTAGTGCATGATACATGATTGTATTTATTGACGCTCTATATCGATTATCTATGATGTGAAAGAAGTTTCTTGAACTGTACTTCTCATGATTGTTATTAACATAATCAAGAATTTCTTTAATAACACTATATTTCAATGACGATTGATAAATCATTGAATTTTCATATGACATTGAGTTGATTTTATTTACCATATAAACTAAGTTGTCATCTCCACTAATAGTATGCGAACTTACTCTAATCTTCAAATCGCTTGCTAATGTTACCAGTTTCTTTGGTTCATAATAATATCTATGTTTAAAAATATTACTCGCCTCCAATTATCTTATCAATTTCTTCTAACGTTTCAGTATCTGTGAGATTGAACTTAAACTCAACTCTTCTCGATGCCTCTCTATCTACTTCATCTTCACTATACATTAATTGACTAAATGATTTGCCATTTGAGGTCATAAGTTTTCTTAAGACTAACTGATTTTCTTCACCCATTTGATTCAAAACAAGTCCATCAATATATTTAGCGACTTCCAAAGCTCTTTTCTGTGATAATTCTAAGTTGTAAAGGTAACTTCCATTATCATCTGTATGTCCTTCTACAATAATTTCACTAATATGCTCTATGTTTTTATCCGACGTCAACACATTTAAATATACTGGTATAAAGTCTGTTAAAAATTCTCTTCCAGTCTGTTTCAGTTTATACGAATCATGATCAAAGAACACATTACTACCTAAAATAATACTGCCTGTATCAGGATCTATATTAACCTCTATGTTGTTAGTTTTCATTGTTTGAACTAGCTCAAAAATAATTGATTTTTTTACACCAACGAGTTCCTCAATTATTAATGATTGTTGAACTAAAAGATCCTGTTGTTCATTTAATACTTCTTCTTGCGCTTCAAGTATTTTTGTTTGATCAACTAATTTATCTCTATTCTCATTAAAATTCATAATAGCAACAAAAAGAAACAAAATAATTACAAGTAATAGACCTGCCAACAGATCAGAATATGACATCCAGTAATCTGTAACTTCTTCTGATATATTTGCTCTTCTTTTACTTAAAAACATACTAGCTTACTCCTTCTTCCTCATTCAAAATCGTTATAGTTTCGTTAAAGCTAATAATATTTTCTTTTATATCCTCAAGCAAGTCCGGAATATCCTCAGAAGACTTTCTAATTTGAACAACAACCTCAGAAAGATGCTTAGTGATACTACTTAAGTTGTCATCAAACGATTTAAATGTATTATCTATTCCCACAACCATATTTGTTGAAAATGATGTGCTTGATTCCACAAAGCCCTTGTTAAGTTTATTTAACTCCTCGGCATATACAACCGCTTGATTGTTAAATTCATTAGTAATGACTTCCAATGTGTTTACACCATTTGAAACTTTTGAACTGTATCCTTCTATTACAGACTGGTACTCTTTATTGTTTTGAGTTAATGACTCAAACGTTTGACAAACATCTTGTGTTGATTTAAGAACACTATCCATTTGCTCCGTAGATTCATTAATATGCTTCATTAAATCGATATTCTTTTCTATTAGTTTATTCATTTCTTCACTAGCATTATTTTGAGATTTAGCTGTCTCTTGAATTTCAACAATTAACAGATTCATACTCTCTTTTACTTCCTTCTGCCATTTAAGTAATTCCTCAATTGTATCACTCATATTTTCAAATTGATCACCAAACAGCCCATTCACTTGATCCATAAAAGAGTTAACTATGCTATCCATACCATCCATTTGTGTTCCTGCTATCGCCTCAACTAATCTATCATTCTGTTTAGACATTTCATCAAAGTGAGGTGCAATTTCATTCTTCATGGAGTTTCCAATTGCATCAGCTAACTTAAGAGAAATATCATCTCCAAATGTTCTAAATGATTCATCAAGTCTATTTAAACTATATGATTGCTTATGTAATATATTCAATACTTTATGTTCTTCAGATACTGCTTCCACCTGATTCTTTTCATTGAACAATGTTATGTATTTCCTAATTACTCTTGTAAATTTTTCAAGATAAATTTTATCAAGTAAGTTCCATACTAATGATGAAATAATACCCCATAATGATGTTTCAAAAGCAACATGAATTCCACTTAACAATATATGCACCGTATTTTGAGTCGCTTCTATAGAACCTGTATCAATCGAACTCAAACCTTGTGTCAATCCCCAAAAAGTTCCTAAAATCCCTAATGCAGTTAAGATGCCAGGAATACTACTCGTTATCTTTCTATATCCTATTTCATCAATAATATCCGCCGGATTATAAAAAGAATCTAATCCTATTCTCTCCTCAGAATCATTCTGAGAACTAATATAATTTTTCATTCTCCTCTGCATACCAGGTAACTGTTCTAACTCCTTCAATATATGAGTTTTGATTTTTTCTTCATTGTTAATTAATTTGATAGCTTCATTAATGCTTTTATGAAATGTTATCAGCTCTCTAAAATAATTAAAACCAATTCCACATACCAAAATCATAAAAAAATAAATTACGTAATCACTCTTAATATATTGCATTTTATCTCCCTTATTTCTATAAGTAACTCTGTATTATCTTTAACACATATTTACATAGTGTTAAAGATCACTTAAACAATTCATTCCCACCCAACAGAGTATTTATACCATTACTTTTTAAACTCAAATTTTATGAACACTTAATATACATAATCGTTCTTATTCAACCACTCTATTAATACACGAATGTACTTATCATTTTCTTCTACAAAAGGCATATGTCTACTAAACTGAAAGAGTTCCCATTCAGCATTAGATATATTGTCATACATTGTTTTAGCAATTAAAGGAGAACATAAGTCTCTTTGACCATTTGTAATCAAACATGGTTCTTTTATTTCATGTAGACGATCTGTAAACTCATAACCACTAAGTGTACTTGTAGGTGTAAACTCATTAGGTCCCCATCCTACTACATAGGACTTTTTCCCCGCTACTTTCTTACGCGTTAGACATTCAGGCGAATCATCATTAATTGTTGGCCCACAATGATTCATCATAAAGACATCTAAAGCTTCTAAGTAAGCTGGATTATCATAATTACCTGTTTCTAAAGCTATCTTTAATGCCTCTTGATGTTCTTTTGTCATATAAGATATTCTACGATGTTGTTCTTCTTCCCATTGTTTAGCAGAAGATAATGTAGAAGAAAAGATGTATGAAGAGATACCCTTTGGCTGATATTCAAGAGCGTACCAAATAGCCTGCATACCACCCCAAGATTGACCCAATAGATGAATCTCATCTAATCCTAAATGATCTCTAAGAGCAATAAGTTCTTTAATCCAAGTATCAGCATTAAAGTACTTTTCATCACCTTCCATATAAGAGTTACCACACCCTATTTGGTCATACATGATAAGCATACGATCATCTAAATCTGCAATCTTATCAAATACCTCAAAATAGTTATGTGTAGAACCTGGTCCACCATGAAGCAGTACCAATGGCTTCTTCTTACCTTTGTTTTCTCCAACGATTCTATAATATGTCTTATGATTCTTAAATGGCATATAGCCTTCTCTAATTTTCATTGTTTTTTCTCCTCATCTATATGATGTAATTTCATTCTTGTATATATGACATCATCACTTTATAATGCTTCAAGTTGTTAAAAGAACTGACTAAAACTCCAGCTAGAAAATGAGAACGCCAGAATAACAAGTAAGATACCTCCTAAAAATTGAACAGCAACTATAAAAGCGATCATCCCAATATTTCTTGACATCGAATCTAAACTTTCTTCTATTGTTCTTATTCGCTTAGGATCTATTTTACTCAACTCTTGATTCACTTCCTGAATGATATCTTGACTACTGTCTCCATCTTCTTTTTTCTTTTTTGACGAGAAGTATTTATCAAGAGATACCATAATACCCACAAGGCAGATAATAATAAATATTCCCAACATAATGTTTGACATCTTGTAGCCTCTCTTTCATATCATTTTTAACAAACTTACCTAATCATCTAAATTGAAGATTGCGAGTATTGCTTTACCATACTTATCAAACTTAACAGGTCCAAAGCCCTTTAAGGCAATTAGCTCATCTTTTGTTCTTGGATAAGCTTTGATCATTTCTTCCATTTGAGCATTGTTAAAAATATAATAGGGTTTGATACCTTCACTTCTAGAGTTCTCTAATCTAAAAGCTTTTAACTCCTTTTCTAACTGCTCTGAGTTTCTTTTTGATTTGCTAATTTTATCAATGACTTCATTTGAAGATTGAAGAACATCATACTTGTACTGTTCATATTTATTAGTAAAAGTATTTTCTGCTTTCTCAGAGTTATATAAGATGAACTCACCAATCTCTTTCATAGTTATAATTGCCATATTCACTTCATTTGTTTTCTCGTTCAGTTCTTTTAACTTATTCTTTAATTGATCGTATTTAACCACTTGATTCTTAATGGTCTTTGGTGCATATTTATAGTTTAAGATACTCTTCGGATTGGCCATAACAACCAAAGAATGTATTGGTGCATATTTGATGATTTTATGATGTTTTAAAAACTTCTCTAACAGCTCTATATGTCTTTCATTTTGAGAAATTGGACTGTACATACCTTCTTTTTTTAAGGTCTTTCCCTTATACGATTTTACAGACCTAATAAAGTCACCATTATTTCGTATTTCGATATTTCCATTAAGTGTTTTAGTCTCTAATACAACGATGTATTTGCTGGTAATAAGAATATAGTCAAACTGAGCTTTTAAGCCATTATGCTTTAAAGTTATATTATGCAAACAATACATAGGTATATATGAATTAACAAGCTCAAATGCTACTTGCTTTTCACCTTGATCACCATACTTAATCAGTTTTATATCCCTGTCTATCGATTTAAGAATTTTTTCATCATCTATTCCAATTTTTAAGTGCTCTAGTTCACTAATAACTGTATCCTGACTCTCATAAGCTTTCAGAAATACAGGTGTATCTAACTTAACACCAATACTCTTTATTGAATTCTTTAGATT
>Ga0209379_10000709_pt1 | contig 24815 bp, 22 predicted proteins | sample tdDd001_FD_187124 | JGI IMG/M metagenome (GOLD analysis project Ga0209379, IMG submission 187124) | Marine sediment microbial communities from the Atlantic coast under amendment with organic carbon and nitrate - tdDd00.1 (SPAdes)... | ecosystem: Environmental > Aquatic > Marine > Coastal >...
AGCAACAGAAGGCGGCTCTGATAATGGGGAGTTTACAGCTACTTTGTCAAGCATTAACAATACCGGATCAGCCATTCTTATTCCGCTATCAATGAGCGGTGAAGCTACCAATGGAGTCGATTACGCAGCCATTACTCAAATTAGTATTGCAAATGGCTCTTCTTCTGGAACGGTTAGTGTTGCTATTACTCAGGATGATTTGTTTGAAAACACAGAAAGCGTGATTGCTACATTGGGTGATTTATCAGCTATAACAGGCGTATCTACTGGTACACCAGTCAATGCGACTGTAAGTATTAGCGATGATGATCTAGCACCAACAGTAGCATTTACTACCATTAGTTCCAATGCAGATGAAAGTGTTTCTAATGCAAACTTACAAGTTGATCTTTCTGCTGTGAGCGGTTTGACAGCAAAAGTTGATTATACGGTAACTGGTACAGCAAGTGGAAGTGGCACGGATTACATTTTAGCAGACGGAACACTGACCATTACTGCCGGTGATGGGAATGAGAATATCACCATTGCAAGTATTGTTGATGATTTATTGGATGAAGATAACGAAACGGTTGTTGTGACTTTATTAGACCCAGTCAATGCGACACTTGGCACAAATACCGTTCATACTTATACGATCAATGACAATGATGCCACACCTACGGTAGAATTTACTAGTATTAGTTCTAATGCAGATGAAAGTGTTTCTAGTGCTGATTTACAAGTTGATCTTTCTGCAGTAAGCAGTTTGAGTGTTTCAGTTGATTATGTCGTAAATGGAACAGCAACTGGTGCTGATTATACCTTAGCCAATGGAACATTAAATATTAATGCTGGTGGTTTAACTAAGAATATTACCATTGCTAGTGTTATAGATGATTTGCTGGATGAAACAGATGAAACAGTTGTTGTGACTTTATCGAATCCAGTTAATGCTATATTAGGTACAAATACAGTTCATACCTATACCATTAATGATAATGATGCTTCACCTATTATTACAGCTTCTCAAAGTTTTGACATTGCAGAAAGCGTTGCCAATGGCGCAAACGTAGGTACTGTTTTGGCTACCGATGGCGATGCAGGAACTACATTTAGCAGTTGGACAATTACGGGAGGAAATGAGGATGCTATTTTTGCAATTAATTCTGCAAGTGGTGAAATTGCTGTTGCGGACAATGCTAATCTGGATTTTGAAAGCACACCTGTTTATACTTTATCACTTACAGTAAGTGACGGTGAAAATGGAAGTTTAGAAGAGAATATTATTATTAATATTTTAAATGTTAATGATAATGATCCTTTTATTATAAAGGATCAGATCTTTAAGGTGAAGGAGAATTGTGAGAATGCTACTAAGCTTGGAACTTTAGCCGTAGGTGATGCAGATATCGACACGAAATTTTCTGACTGTGTTATTGTTGACGGAAATTCGGATGGTATTTTTGCTTTAGATGCACTTACTGGAGAGATTTCAATTGCAGATCAATCCAACTTAAATTATGAAGCAAAAAAATCTTATAAATTGGCGATGAGAATTTCTGATGGGTCGAGGTTATCAGCGATTAAAAGCGTTTCAATTTTTGTTGAAGATGTCAATGAAAGGCCGACGGCAGTTGCAGGAGAGAATCAAATGGTTGGTGATAATGTTGTGGTAGAGTTAAATGCATGGGATTCTTTTGACCCTGAAGGAGATTACTTAGATTTTACATGGTATGCGCCTGAAGGAATTAATTTATCAGATGTACATGCTCCGAAACCAACATTTATAGTACCAAATGTGAGTGCTTCAACAGAGCTGATCTTTAAATTGATTGTTAATGATGGAGAGTTAGATTCAGAACCGTCTACTGTAAGTATTCAAGTTGATCATGTAACAGGAATAGAGGATATTGATTCTGGAGAGTTTCATGTTGCTTTATATCCTAATCCTTCTAGTGGTTCATTTTATCTTGAATTAAATAGTCGTCCTGTTGATTATGCAAGAGTTTCTATTATTAATCTGAGTGGTAAAACTGTTCATAGTCAGAAAGTTTATGAAAAGAAGAATTATTTTAATCTATCACTTAAAGCAGGAATCTATTTCTTTAAAGTAGAAAATGAAAATAACACATCAGTAAAAAAGATAATCATTAGATAATCATTTACTTTCTTATTTATTTAAAAGCTCCCTATTCTTTATGAAAAGGGAGCTTTTTTAATTCAAAATATTAATATTTCTAGTTGTAAACTTCGCCACCAGCTTCTTGAAACTCTTTACGTTTCTGTTCTTTTTTTGCAGCCATATCACGGACGTCTCTACTGGCTTTCATCGAGCAGAAATGTTCACCACACATTGAACAGAAATGAGACTGTTTAGATCCTTCATCAGGAAGTGTTTCGTCGTGGTATTGCATGGCTGTATCAGGGTCTAAAGCAATACAAAATTGATCTTTCCATCTAAACTCGAAACGAGCCTTACTCATGGCATTATCACGAACTTGTGCGCCAACAAAACCTTTAGCTAAATCGGAAACGTGAGCCGCAACTTTGTAGGTAATCACACCCACTTTAACATCATCCTTGTTTGGTAAACCTAAATGCTCTTTTGGTGTCACATAGCAAAGCATAGCTGTTCCTAACCAACCAATCATTGCACCACCAATAGCAGATGTGATGTGGTCGTAACCAGGAGCAATATCTGTGGTGATAGGACCTAAAGTATAGAATGGTGCGTTATGACAGAATTTTTCTTGCAATTCCATGTTTTCTTTGATCTTGTGCATTGGCACGTGACCAGGACCTTCAATCATAACTTGTACACCTTTGTCCCATGCGCGTTGACAAAGTTCACCCAATGTTTCTAACTCAGCAAATTGAGCTTTGTCATTAGCATCAGCAATTGAACCTGGACGTAAAGCATCTCCCAATGAAATGGCGATGTCATATTTAGCCATGATGTCGCAAATTTCATCGAAATGCGTATACAAAAAGCTTTCCTTATGATGGAACATACACCACTTAGCCATAATAGCACCACCACGTGAAACGATTCCTGTAGTCCGTTTAATGGTGTGGCGAATATGTCCCCATAGCAATCCAGCGTGGATTGTAAAATAGTCAACACCTTGTTCAGCTTGTTCTATAAGCGTATCGCGATAAGCTTCCCAAGTAAGATCCTCTGATTTACCTTTTACCTTTTCTAGAGCTTGGTACAAAGGTACTGTTCCTACGGGTACTGGTGAATTACGAAGAATCCATTCACGAGTTTGATGAATATTATCACCCGTACTTAAATCCATAATGGTATCAGCTCCCCATCTAAAGGACCAAACGGCTTTTTCAACTTCCTTATCGATACTTGAATCAACAGGAGAATTTCCAATATTGGCGTTAATTTTGGTCAGGAAATTACGACCAATAATCATAGGCTCACTTTCAGGATGTTTAATATTGGCTGGAATAATAGCACGCCCACTAGCAACTTCCTCACGCACAAATTCAGGTGTAATCAATTTTTCGCCTTTTTGCAGTTGATCTTCTCTTAAACCTTGATTTTCACGAATAGCCACATATTCCATTTCAGGAGTAATAATGCCTTTACGTGCAAAGTACATTTGGCTTTGATTGGCTTCATCTTTTCTGTCGTCGATCCATTGTTGTCTTATTTTATCAAGACCTTTATTTAAGTCGATATCGATTTTAGGGTCGGTGTAAGCGCCTGAAGTATCATAAACCTTAAGAGGCTCATTGTATTCCAATGTTCCATCAGAATTACGAGTTTGGCTTAATTTAATTTGACGCATGGCTACATTAACACCTGGCATTTCACCTTTAATATATATTTTCTTAGAATTAGGGAATTCATCCCTCGATATCAGTTCGTTGATGTCTGTTTTATTCATCTTATATGTTTATTTAGTTTTGTGTTATTTAAAAGTTTAAAAGTTAAAGAGTAAAAAAGTGAAAGAGTTAAAAGGTTAATGAGTGAAAAAGTTAATGCTCTAGCCATCTAGTCATTCAACAATTTATTACTTTTACCTTTATCCTTGATTACCTTTATTTTCCAATTTTCAGTTTCATATTGCTTAAATCCAGTGTATTGTATAGAAGGAGCTCGCCGTCTAGAACCTTGCCAATTCCTGTTATGATTTTAATGGCTTCTGTTGTTTGAAGCATACCTATCAATCCGGGAACTGGTGGTAATACACCTATGGTTTTTCCATCGGTTAATGGAATTTGGTCTGGGGCTTCAGGATATAAATCGCGGTATTGGGTTTTTGTTTTGTAATTGAATACAGAAATTTGACCTCCATATTCGAAAACCGAAGCGTAAACCCATGTTTTATTGGCTTTTTGAGCTGCGTCACAAATTAGATATCGCGTTTCAAAATTGTCGCAGGCATCAATAATTAAATCGTATTGTTTAAATATATCTACCGCATTATCAGCCGTTAATCTGTAATTAAAAGAATCAATACTAATATTTGGATTTTGTTCTTTCAATTTTCGAGCACTGACCTCTACCTTAAATAGCCCTTTGTCGCATTCATCATACATGATTTGTCTCTGCAAATTACTCACTTCGACAATATCCCCATCCATTAATCCGATACAGCCAATACCTGTTGAACAGAGGTATTTAAGAATTGGAGCAGCTAATCCTCCAGCCCCAATAACAAGAATACGAGCCTTTTTTAGTTTAGATTGAGCCTCCACACCAAAGTCAGGTAAAATCATTTGACGATGATAGCGGCTTAAATCTTTATCGTTTAGTGTATTTGTATCCATATTTTTATTTTCAGTCTAGTATCTAAGGTTAGCTGTCTGTTTTTAATTTGTGAAAATTTGTGTAATCTGTGGATCTCCTTTTTTTGTTTTATCCTTGAACATCCTTTATCCTTTTTCACTTTAACCCTTCGACTCCGCTCAGGGAACCGCCTTTATGCTTATTTCCTGCTATAAGTAGTTGTCCCAATCCTTCCACACGGCTTCGTATTCTTTCTCGTGCAACATCGTCTCCACTTCCTTAGGACTTCGTTGATCGGAAACTTCGAATTGTTCTAAAGCTTTTGTGTGGACGGCATAGCCTCCAGGTTCTGTTTTAGAACCTGCACTCATGGCCGTGATACCTAGTTTGAAGACATTATCACGGAAAGTAGGTGTTTCTCTGGTAGAAAGAGAGAGTTCTACTTCTTGATTCAGAATTCGGAAAGCACAAATGACTTGCAGAAGTTCTCTATCTGAAATCACCATATTGGGTTGGAAACCGCCTGCATTGGGACGTAATCGAGGAAATGAAATCGAATACTTACTTCTCCAATATTGTTTTTCAAGATAAGAGAGGTGAAGTGCAATATGCCAAATGTCCGAACGCCAATCTTCCAATCCAATAAGGCAACCCAAACCGATTTTATGAATACCCGCTTCTCCTAATCTGTCAGGTGTTTCAAGGCGGTGAGTGAAATCCGCTTTCTTTCCTGCTGGATGATAAGTTTTGTAATTCTCTTGATGATAGGTTTCTTGATAAACGTATACGGCATGTAAACCAACCTGAATCAGCTGTTGGTATTCTTCCGTACTCATTGGCTGAACTTCAACTGATATTTGCGAGAAATGAGGTCGAAGTAATTCAATGGCACGTTTCAGATAGTCGAAGCCAGCTTCCTTTTGGTGTTCACCCGTAACCAGTAGCAAGTGATCAAAGCCCATGTCTTTTATGGCCATGGCTTCTGTCATAATCTGATCTTCGCTAAGAGTTACCCGTTCTATTTTGTTTTTCTGGCTGAAACCACAATAAACACAAGAATTTGAGCAGGTGTTTGAAAGGTATAGAGGCACATAAAGCTGTATGGTTTTACCGAAACGTTTTTGTGTTTGGTGCATACTTTTTTGAGCCATCTGTTCCAGATAGGGAGCTGCAGCAGGGGAAATCAAAGCCTTGAAATCTTCTAGAGTGCATGAATTTGTATTTAGGGCAAGTTGAACATCTTGATCTGTTTTAGAATAGATGCTATCCTTTATCTCATCCCAATTGTATTGATTTAATGTGTCAAAAAAGCTCATTATTATAAATCTAAGAATGAAGTTAAAGGACTACTCGCTTCTGCGACCTTAAGTTGTGCGCCAAGTTTTGCTTCATAGCCCATACGTCCTGCCTGTACAGCTAGTTTGAAAGCCTCAGCCATTTGTACCGGATCATTAGCAACGGCGATTGCTGTATTGACCAAAACGGCATCGGCACCCATTTCCATGGCCTCAGCTGCATGACTTGGTGCACCAATACCAGCATCAACAACCACAGGAACATTAGCTTGCTCGATAATGATCTTAATAAATTCGCGAGTCATCAAACCTTTATTACTACCAATAGGAGAACCCAAAGGCATAACAGCAGCTGCACCAACATCTTCAAGTTGTTTGGCTAGAATGGGATCAGCTTGCATATATGGCAATACGATAAATCCTTTTTTAGCCAATTGCTCACAGGCTTTAAGTGTTTCCACAGTATCGGCAAGTAAATATTTTGGGTCTGGATGAATCTCTAGTTTTAGCCAGTTGGTTTGTAAAGCTTCTCGGGCAAGTTCTGCTGCAAATACGGCTTCTTTTGCTGTGCGTACACCCGACGTGTTTGGTAGTAATCTAAATCGATCAGGATTAATATGTTTCAGGATATCGTCATCGGGATTCTGAATATCGACACGACGAAGAGCCGTTGTAACCATATCACTGCCAGAGGCAATTAAAGCCTGTTCCATAAGCTGGTTGGAGCTGAATTTACCAGTTCCAAGAAAAAGGCGGGAATCGAATTCCTGCCCAGCGATTATAAGTTTTTGCATGTTGGATTTATTAGTTGTTTAAGGTAGTTTTTTGTTGTTTTGCTGATGTCGGTAGCTGACGTAATAGATGAAGAGAGGGCAATACCGTGCAAACCAATTTGAGTGAGGCTTCGGGTATCTTCAATTTCGATGCCGCCAATAGCGACAATGGGAATATTGATCTTATCTTTTTGACAATTTTCTACGATTTGTTTGTAACCCTCAAGTCCTAATACAGGCGCTAAATTCTTTTTAGTTTGTGTAAAGCGGAATGGGCCTAAACCAATGTAATCGACACCAGCTTTGTATAGGTTTTGTACATCTGTCATATTATTGGCTGTACCTCCAATAATATATTCCGATCCTAAGAGTTCTCGAGCCTCAGTAGGACACATATCTGCCTTGCCTAAATGCACCCCATGTGCACCAATCTCTTTTATCAGATGAACATGATCGTTAAGAATGAATGTGGCTTGATATTGCTTGCAGATTTCTGCTGCTTGTTTACCCATTTCAACAATATCCTTGTCTGAACGATTTTTAAGTCGAAGCTGAATCCAATTGGCACCCGCTTCGCAGACTTGGCGAATTTGTTCCAGTTCGTTTAAACTTGAAAAATCATTCGTGATGAACTGAAAGTTGCTTATGACTGTTTGTTTCATCCTAGTGTTATCATGTGTTAGTAGGCTTCGAAAACGTTTTGAAATTAGATCAGGATTTAGTTTGGTTCCAGACCAAATCTCACCCAATAGGGCACAGTTTGAAAATCCCAATTGTTTACAAATGCCAATCTTATCTTTGTCAATTCCTCCAAGTGCTACACAGTTTCTGATTTCCGGATGATCTTGAAAGAACGTTTTGATCTCATCAGAATAAAAAGCAGCTGGATAGCCTTTTTTCGATATGGAATTGAAGATTGGACTCAGAAATATGTAATCGTAATCCCGATGGTAGTTTAACACTTCCAAAGGCGTATGACAGGATCTGGATACACTTAGTTTGTTAGTGTTTTGTTTGTTTATACCATTGTGTACATTGCTTTTAAAATGAATGCCACCCAGTTGAAACTCATCGGCCAATTCGTGATACTGATGCAATACAATACGTGAACGGTACTCAGCTGAAAGCTGCTTAAGCATTTGTCTTATTTCGCTAAGTTGAGCATGTGGTTTTCTAACATGCAGGCGCTGAAGCCCCGATAAGAAGAGAGCTTCCCATAGCTGTACTTCATCCTGAAGAATGTCTTCAGGGGTAATAACAATTGGGATCATAGAATTGATGTATAAGTTTTATTGGTGCTATGATATTTTAGGAGGGTAAATTATTTTAAGCCTTTTTCTTCTTGTTCTTTTGTCTTGAAACAAAAGAACCAAAAATTCAAGAACCACGATTTCATCAATCTTTAAACTGCCTGAATGATAAGTGCAGCTGGGTGATTTCCTCGGCATCCCGATGAATCGGGACGGAACTTCCCAGTTTTACTAATCATCCACTTGGTTTATAAGATCTCTTAAATCAATGTTCAATAATACAGCTGTAAAAATTAAACTTTACCCACTATACTTGATTAACCGCCTTGAGTGGCACGAATCAACAAAACTTTGTCATCTTCTTTTAATAGGTGATTATCCCATTGGTTTGAGGGAATTATTTCTTGATCAATGGCAATGGCAATGCCTTTGGAAGCCGCATTAAGCTTTGTAAGTAGTTGTGAAATATTTGAAGCATCAGCAATTTCAATGCTATCATCATTTACGTAAACCTTCATATAAGTTTGTTTTGTAGTAAATGAGAAGAGGCGTTTGCCAATGTGTTGATATTCCTACGTCGGTACAAACCGAATCAGGTTATGAGGGTGTGATCTCAGCCCATAGGGCACCCCTTATCATTACTAAGTTCAATAAAAAATGTGTGTTTTACAGATGGCTGGTAAACAGAAATGGAATAGATGTTAACTCCCTTCGTCGGCATTATCCGAATCAGGTTCTTAAGGGTATAATCTCAGCCTGTTGTTTAAGGCACCCCCGTAAAACGTTGTCAAATGTATGGAAATATTTTAAGAATAAAAGACTATATAAGTTTAGTTTCAAATTATTTTTTTTTTGATTGGTAGAGGTATGTAGTGTTGGAAATTTAATGACTTAAGGTAGCTGTGTAAATAAACGCGAATTCACATATTGATGTCCTTGCCGGACGGGCTTGTACTTTTTTCTTGAAAGAAAAGTACCAAAAATTCAAGACTGCGGCATTCGCTGACCCATTACGATTTAAAGGCTAAACGAAATGAACTCGCTACGCTCAAACAGCATTTCGTTTTTAACGCCTTCTTCATCTATGGGGCCCCAGCTGCCATTGCCGATGTCGTCATGAGAGAAATTATATAAAGGTTTAATCAAAATATTCAGATTTCTGGAAGAAGTTCAAAATACGTCAATAATTGCACTTTATTACTTATGTGCAAGACTGAAATAGATCTTTAAAAAATCATATTTAATCAGCGTCTAAACTGCATGTTGTATATTATTTGGGGGAGTTCATAATTCATCATTAAAATGATTACTTCTTTTTAATTTTAGTTAGCTCCATCTTTCTAATTTTAGCACGAATCGCACCTTTGGTTCTATTTAGTTTGAGAGCTATGTCAGCAACACTTACACCATCGAAAAACAGATTAAGCATTTCATCATCGTCTTCTCTTGTCCATGGCTTATAGGCTTCCTTATGCTCTTTCTTTATTTTTTTTATGGCGTCGAAATCTTTCTGGTCCATCATTCTTTTTATTGGTTTTGGTTTGTTATGCCTGTAAAGATAGGAAGAAGAAATTAGTTTGGTCGTTTTACGAGTGTCTTGAGACATTTGGTTTCGTGAATTGATAAACAGAAAAGGAGTAAAGTGTCTTATTCTAAACTGTTAATGAATTGTTATTCTACTTGGATTAGAATTGACTTAATTATAAATTTGAGATTCAAAAAACAAACAATAAAAACAATCAAAAGTTTAATCCTAAATCCCCAACTGATGAAGTATTTAAGTTTATTGGCCTTGTGTTTAGCACTTATGGCTTGTAACTCGTCTCAATCGAGTTCTAAGAAATCGAAAATTGAATCTGAAATTGCAGAAGCAAATGCTCTGGTACTAAATATCGACCAAGTCATGCAAGTGGCGGCCGACAAGGTGGGAGAGGAGATCAAATTTAAAGGTTTAGTAAACCATGTTTGTGCGCATTCGGGAAAGCGATGTATTTTAAAAAATACAATAGGTAACCTATCCATACGAGTTGAAGCTACTGGAGATCTTGAAGGTTTTAATAAGGAAATAGCGGGTAATGATTTATTGGTAACTGGTATTTTAAGAGAAAAGAGACTGGCCACAAGTGAAATTGATGAATGGGAAACTAAGGTGAAGGAAAAGCATCAAAATGAAGAAGGCGGCAAGCATTGTAGTTCTGAAATGGCGAATATTAAAGAAATGCGCGAATGGATGAAGGCCAACGATAAGGATTATTACGCAATTTATTATGTAGACGGGACGAGTTATGAAGTTATGGAGTAAGAAGAATTTGAGAAAGTGGCTTCGATATACGCATCGCGACTTGGGCTATTTCTTTGTTGGAATAACCCTAATTTATGCCATTTCGGGTATCATTTTAAATCATAAGAAGAATGGTGAAGATCCTGCTTATAAAACGGAATACCTGAATTATCAGTTGGATGCCAATCTGAAGCCAGATCAATTAACTGCTTATTGGAAAGAAAATTTGTCGGATTATCCCTTAAATCGAATTATTCCTGAGGCTAAGTCCTATAATGTCTATTTAAAAGGAGGCTTAGGAACCTACGACCCAACCAATGGTGAACTCAAATTCGAAGTTTATCAAAAGAAGCAATGGGTTTATTTTATGAATAAACTACATTACAATAGTAAACAGGGATGGACTCTAATGGCTGATATCTTTGCCATAGCCTTAATATTATTTGCACTATCGGGTATCTTTTTAGTTCCAGGTAAGAAAGGTATTAAGGGGAGAGGTAAATGGTTTATCGCTGTGGGAATTATTCTACCTTTTCTCTTCTTTTTGTAAAGACTGAAGCAATAGAATATAAAAAGCTCATTGAAAGAATTAACTTTCAATGAGCTTTCTGTTTTTATTATTCTTAATTTATTTCTTCAAAAATGATTGGTTCATTGAATTTTTTGATGATTGTATTAAAATAACTTTTTATACCACCATATTCTTCAGGTTTATAAATGCTTTTCTTGAAACTATAAGTCCCTTTAACCAGAATATCACTTTCATTTTTCACATATTCCAACTTTATCTCAGCCAAGCCGTTATCCATCTTATAATTTTGGGGTAAAGTATTTATCTGGTATCCTTCCGGAATATTTATTTTTGACTCAAAATTCTTGGTTCTTGAATAAATTAAGTCAACAGGGTAAGACCGTTTCATTTCTTTTAATTTATTTTCCTTGATAGGGAAATTTAAAAAAGGTGAAATGATTATTTTATTACCAATTTTTTCAAGCTCGGTTTTCCCTTTACACTTGATGATATAAGGCAAATTATTTCTATCAAAATTAAACGTAGATAAATTCTGAATCTCTGTTAATCCTTCTTCAAAAAAATGTTTTTTTAGTTTGATCGTGTCATTATTGAATGTTTTTTTATAGCCTAAGGACTCAAACTCATTGGACTGAATGTATAGTTCTGTACTTGCAGTGAAGCTATCGGTATTAATGTTGAGATTAAAGACTTTCGTATTAAAAGATTTGATACCATTGTATAAATTTATCCAGCTCGGCTTATCTTCATTTACCAAAAGCCCTTTGCCATTAATACATCTTATGGGTATTCTGTTATAGGCTATTTCACTATGGGTTCCATCGGTGAGAAAGCTTTTTTCATCATCTTCAACGATTACAATTGTGTAATTAAAAAAATGGGAGAATGAATAATTGCCTTTAATTTTCCCATGGTTTCTGGTACTCAATATAACTGGTTTAGCATCGATACCGGCAGCATTAAGCATGGCACACAAAAAGAGGTTAATGTCGGTAGAATTTCCTGTTTTTTGTTCATAAAAATCTTTGGGTTTTTTCGATGTGTATTTCGAATTGATCCCATTCCAATCGAAGTTTGATTTAATGTAATTAATGATAAGTTTTTGTTTGTTCTGTTTGTTTTTGCCAGAAATATTTATTTCACTTTCAAGTATTTTTGTTACGAGTTTTCTACTTTTCTTTAAATATTTGCCAAAATTGCCATGATTAATTAAATCTTTACAAAGTTTAGGCCAGGTAGACATAATTTCCTCAGTAGATCCATCTGATCTGTTAATTCTGGATAGTTGAAAATCCATTTTCATGAGGTAGTCTTCAGTAGAGCTGATATAGGATTCATCTCTGAAGGCAGGAATGTTTTTCATGGCATAGGTATTTAATTTATCTTTGAATTCAATACCACTACCCAGATTACTACCATGATCTTTAATAACACTTCCCCATTGTCTTGTTTCCTTTAAAACTTGGGATTCATGATGGTCAAATTTTGAAATTCCTTGAACGATGAATGTGTATTCATAAAAGGGAATCATACTCACAGAACATTCGCTATAAATTGTAGGTATCTGACTCTGAAAAGTCCAATCGGGTAGGTTGAATAAAAATGGGGTCTCCAAGATATACTGATACTCTATTACTGAACCCACTTTAACATCTGGAAAAACAAACTTTTTGGTTTTCCAATTGTTGTTTATCTGTTCTTCATAAATCGTGTGTTTATCTAATGCTTTCTTCACGAGTGAACCATTTTCCATATTGTAGGAATAGGCCTCAATGGACGTGATTTGTTCTGTTTTTCCATAACCATCAACAAAAAATGGGATGGATACTTCAGAAAACTGAATCCCTTTTTTGTCAAGTATTTTAATACGTTTTTTGCGAGTAAATCTGATATTATAGCCCCCACGATCCGTATCAAAGAAAATAGATTTACCAACATCAAATATGATAACAGCTTCAGCTCTAGGATCTTTTTTATAGGTTTCCAGATTTTGTTCATATTCATTGATAATTCCAATTTGCATTTTACCTTGTTGCGAGAAGCAAATGGATGAGACTAAGAGTAATAGGATTAGGGAGATTAAGGCTTTATTCATGATGACAGATTTAGAATGATGACAGATTTTTTAAGTGACTTTTTAATTTCCTCTATGAAATTGTATAAATCAGAATATGTTTCGAGAGAATAGTTTCCATTTTGTAACTGGAAGCTTCGAGTTACAATAAGTTGGTTATTTGACTTGATAAAGTGTTCGGTATAGCTCCCATATTCAGATTCTATGCTGACACTCTTAGGCATTTCAACCCGGAATTGCTTGAGATCTGCTAACTTGTAGATTATGGAATCTGTTTTATTAATAGGATAGTTAACTCGAAAGGGATTCTTTCTTTTAGCAGGTTTTTTAAGCTTAAAATAGGGCTTGGATATGGGTTTTAAAACAAACATATTACCCATTTTTCTTAATTGACTTTCGATATTTAAATCCGCATTTAATATTAGGCTTAAGCTGTCACGGTTTTCTTGAGAGAAATTCCATGTCTGAAGCTCACAATTAGTTAAAGGAATATCATTTTCAATATGTCTTCTTTGTTCTTTTTCATCTAGTTCAAATCTCACGTATTGATAGGTTTCAAATGCGTCTCCTTTTAGATTTTTTGTTACATGAAGATTCCCTTTCCCTTCTCTGTTCAGATTAAAAGTATAGGTGTTTTGCTCTAGTACATCAAGTGGTGTTAGGGCTTTGGTTTTTATAAGTTTTGAAGATGTTCCATTAACCATCAGCCCATATCTGTTTTGAGTAAAAGTACCCAGATAATTGAAAGGTAAATGATTGGCTGTATTTTCTATGCACAAAGTATCTTTCCCTAAGGGGACAGTCAGAACAACATGGTTAAATTGTTGGGAAGGTAACTTCTTGTTGATTTTTACAGGATTACTTCCGGCATGAATAAGGGTGTAAAAGGAATTAATATTGGCGTGTTTTAATAAGGCTTTCATGTAAATTGTCAGTGCCTTACAGTCTCCATATTTGTTTTCGCAGACATAGGTGGCAGGGTAGGGTTTTAATCCACCAATATCAATAGCAACATTTATATATCTGGTGTTGTCCTGTAAATAGTGGTAGAGTATATTAAGGATTTCTTTTTTGTCTGATATTCCTTTAATCAGCTTATCGATTTTTATTTTTTCACGAGCTGTTAGCAGATCTAAATCGGCATTTATTTGTTCGACCCAATACCCAAATGATTCCCATGTTTCGAAACTCCCCTCAATCCCGTAACGGAAGTGTTTGGGTATGATTTTAACTGATGCAATTAAATTCTGTAAAGGTGGAGAGTAAGATTCGTTCTGGATTGTAGCTGTGTTTTTAACTTCCCAGTAATGAATTCTGTTTTCATCGATCTCATTAATCTTGTAGCTTAATTCCTTTGAGTGATCTATTGTAACATCATAATTTGAAGGCAGAATTACCCTGAGAGAAGATTTTTGTACAGGTACATCTGTGTTTACTATAGGATGCCAGTGAGCAATAAATAGAAACTTGTTTTGAGTTTTTCTGTACTTATATTTAATTCTGTACGGATACTGATTCCATTTCAATTCGAATTCTTTAAGCCAACTATCTTCAAAGAAAGTGCCACGTGAAATATTATTACGGCTTTTAATTTCTTTCTTTTTTAGTTTTCGTAGTGTTCTCCCCTTAAGATCGATGATTGATGCTTCTAAAATATCCAGTTTATCATTTGCATCATAAGGAATACGGATATCTGTAATCCAATCTGAATCTTTTTTGTCAATTTGAATGGTGTACGATCTTTCTTCAATGAGCTTGTTCTTCTGAACTTTTATAGTGGTAGAAAAATCGATAATTTCGCAGCCTGATTGTGCATTTGATATTTTAAAAATTGATATTAATAAAAATATTAGGATGAGTTTTCTCATTAGGCGATAGGTGAAAAAATAAAAAAAGAGTTGTTGCTTTTCGATGTTTCCCCAAATATACACAACATAAATAAATCGTTAGATATTGAATTGATATTTTACAAAAAAAGTAATATTAAAAGCTTTTGAAATGGCCGATATCTTTGCCTTAGCCTTAATATTATTTGCATTATTGGGTATCTTTTTAGTTCCCCGTAAGAAAGGTGTTAAGGGGAGAGGTAAATGGTTTATCGCTGTGGGTATTATTCTGCCTTTTCTCTTCTTTTTGTAATTTCAATACCACAAAAAAAATAAAAGCTCATCAGAGGCAAATGGCTCATGATGAGCTTTTTGTTTATAAACAACTGTTGTTTTTATTTAATATAAATTACGAGCCTCTAATTTTTCTGAACAGCTGATTATTTCTTTTGTTCCTGTTAATATGTAAAGTAAAGCTTTAGCTTATTGTTTCATAGCCTCTTGTTTTACGAACTGTTTTTAACTAGCTTCAATATCGTTTTAAGATGACATAATGTGCTGCATTCGAGATAGCTACTCAATCTGATTGTTTCGTATTGCCAATGTCTAAAATTAGGATTCATGTTTAAGTCAGTCTGTCAATCTTGAATCTATTAAAGGGAATAAGGAATTCATTTGTCTCGCAGGTTTAATATGTCTCAAATGAGTTTCGATTTATTAATCAATCAAATTCGTTAAAATGATTACAGAAGAACAAATTTTCGCTTGTAAAACCGAAATCTCTAAGGTAACTGATGAGAATACTGAAGAGCTAAACATGCCAAGCTATGTTTATGCAACCGAAACTGAAACCCTTGAAATGTGGGCAAATCAGGACAGAGAAAAACTGGCCATAGGTGGTGTTAGTGCAGAACGTATTGCTCAAATAGGTATTAGAGCTTTGGTTTTTCGCGAATACCAATCGGAATGGATTATTGTTCGCCGTACAGGTAAAGATGCCGATAAAGAGTGGAAAGCATTTGCTACGGAAGCATACAATTTGTGCGACGAAATGAAACATGCCTTTAAATATGCTTTTAGAAATGAGCCAGAGCTTTTGGGGCGTGTTAACGAGATTGCAAAGGGCACAGGTGATTCTGATATGATTCAGGATTTGAAAAGCTATTCGCTATTGGGACAAAAACACCAGGATTTGTTAACGCCTATTGGTTTTGATATGACTAAATTGAATACAGCCAGTAGCATGTCTGACGAAGGCGCTAACCTACTGGCCGAAGCCAACGGCAGTAAGTTAAAAGGTAATGAGCAGAAAGTATTGCGCGATAAAGCTTACACCTACCTAAAAGAAGTAGTTGATGAGGTTCGTGCCTGTGGCAAATACATCTTTTGGAAAGATAAAAAACGCCTAGTGGGTTACCAAAGCGATCATTGGAAGAGCCAAAATGCTAAAAAGAAGCAAGATAAAACAGAAGAGCTTGCGCTTGATTAATATCAAGTTTAATAAAAGGAACTCTGCTTAGGCAGAGTTTTTTTATGTCTAAATTTTAAGCGCTCATGTTGGTTTCTAAGCTCTCATGTTACTCATTTACCTCTCATGTTACTTTTTATGTGCCCATGTTCGTTTTTTACTGCTCATGTTGAACATGGAGAGCTAAAAAGTAACATGGCGGCTTATTTTTCGACATGGCGATCCCAAAAAGCAACATGACGACTTTATTTCTTACATGGCAGACTAAAAGTTAACATGAGCATTTTTTTATTGACATGAGAGCTTTATTTTTCAACATGACAAGCTAAAAGTTGACTAGTCTGGCTGATTCATTAACTGGAAGCATTCTAACTTATTGTTGAGTTTATATTTTACCTGATGCAAGTATTTTGTTTATGATTTGAATTTGATAAATTTGATTGATTTAAAATTTATGCAGGACATAGCATAAAAAAAGTGCACAATACTGACCTATAGGCTGTGTCTAGTGCACTTTTTATCACGAGATATTAAAAAGAGAGGCACTATATGGTGCATATAGTAATGAGTTGTGTTTCACTTTGGTATCGTAGAATTTCTATTGTTGAAAGAATAAACTAACCTAAAAACAAATACTTATGAAAAGAAATAAAGTATTATTATTAACACCTATACTAGCTTGTTTAATTTTATCTTGTTCAGTAATAAAAGCAATCAGTATAATAAGCGACGTTTTATCTATATTTTCATATGTTGAAAGCCATTCAAGTAAAACTGCAAAGACTTACAATTTATTAATTGAAAGAGAATACAGTAATACAAAAAGGCTAAAATCTTCTGATAATTGTCGAGTAGAACTTGGCAAGGGAGAGATTTTTAAGGATAAATTAAAACTAGAAGAAGGTGATTATGAGTTGATAATTGAGAAAGATTCTGACTTTGTCCCTGCTGTCTATATTGAACAAAATGGTAAATCAATAGATTTTAACGGATATAATATTAAAGATAATATAGTTATACCGTTCGTAGTTAGTGCTAAGTGTGAAATTGATATATATATGTTCAACTATTTTTGTGAAAAAGGAGGTTTTAGTTATGAGATTAAATAAGTTACTTGTGTTTAGCTTTTTAATTATAGGTTTTGTTTCGTGTGAGAAAGCAAATATTGAGAAGTATAACAAAATGGAATATAAATACATGAAATTTGGCGATGTAACTAGTTTTACAACTAGTGATGGAAGAACAATGAATATTTCAATTACATCAGAAAAAGCCTCAGATGAATTTGACTTTGAAATTATAGAAACACGTGAGTGGGATAATAGAAAGAGGAGATATGGATATAAGGATAGTTGCTTGTACTACCTTTCTATAGAAGTTGATTATTCAAAATATTCATCAAGTAATCACAAGAAAGAAGTCGTAAGTTTTAGAGCACTAAAAGATGAAGGTGCTATATCAGAGTATCCTATATATTTTTCATCAAAAAATAAATCTTATAGAAATCAGGTAGTTGTCGAAGGAAGCAAGAAATATAGAAAATTGAATGGTACAAAAATAATAACTACTCAACGTCGTGTTTCTGAAAATGAAATAAGCATGAGTTTTAGGATTTCATCATCTAACAAATCATATACATCATCGTTTGTTTGTTCAGAAGATGGTGTACAATCTGTTTCTGAAAATGGTAAACAAGCTTACGTCTCAGGCAAAAAATCATTTCTTAAACCAATTAAGCCTAACTTGACAAATATCAAAGCTGTATTGCGTGTAGCACCCGAGAAAAATTTAATATATAATAAAGCAAGTAAACAGTAATAAAACGAAAACACAACACACTCTATAGTTAATTGCCGTTTCTGCTGTAAAATCAGGGCTTGTAGTCCGCTTTAAGCTTGTAGCAGCTTGAAAGAGAAGTAGCCCGCATCGGCAACATAACCATAGCGCCATCCGTTACCAACAAGGCAAAAACAAACACCGAATTAAAACATTATAATTAGATGGCAATTAATCGATTTTACTATCCAACTAAATACGAATCTCGTTCAAAAGTTATAGCACTTGGCGTTAAATGTATTTTTATTTCACATCAACAAAAAGATAAAGAAGCGGCTAAAAAAGTAGCTGATTACTTTATAGATGCAGGTGTTGATGTTTACTTTGACGCATATGATAAAGACTTAAAGATTCAAAATCAGCGAAATGACGCTAAAGCTGTTACCCAATCTATATGTAACGGAATAAACAACAGTAGCCACATGTTAGTTTTAGTTTCACCCAATACATTATTTTCAACATGGGTTCCATTTGAAATAGGGTATGGCTTTGATAAAACAGATTTGAGTGTTTTATGTCTAAAAGACATTCCGAAAGGTGGACTTCCTGAATATGTAAGGTCAGCAAAAATAATAAGGGATATTTTTGACCTTAATATTCATATTTCAGTCTTTACCGGTAAGGCAAGTAAGTTGTTGATTGAAAATAGAATGATGAGTGATTATAATAATATATCTAATCCATTAAGCAATGTTATGGATAGAATGATTTCAGATAAATATTAGACGATATGATAACAAAAAGACACAATGTATTTATTAGCTTTCATCACGGGGACAAATTTACAGATCCTAAATGTGGACAATACTGGAAAGAGAGATTTGAGGCTTTATTTCAAGGACATTATGAAACTATAATTAGCAAATCAGTTCAGGATGGAGATATAAATGATGGAATTTTAACGGAAACAACAAGACAAAAGATTCGAGATGAATATATTGCTGAAGCAACTGTGACTGTTGTCTTGATTGGTCCTGAGACATGGAAACGTAAACACGTTGACTGGGAAATTAGTTCAAGTATTCGAGATACTAAAAACAATTCAAGATGTGGTATGATTGGTATTTTACTTCCGACATATCCAGATTATAACTTCACAAATAATTATTATCAACCCAATACTATCCCTCCGCGACTTCAAAAAAACATAGACTGTGGTTTTGCATCAATTCATGTTTGGAATGAAAACCCAGTAATTGTTCAAGATTGGATTCATGATGCTTTCGTTCGTAGATTTAATGTAAATCCTGACAATTCCTATCCAATGTTTGCTAATAATAGGTCTTTGTATCAACAAAAGTGGCAATGATATGAGTGATACAATAGCAAAGACAGAAATTCTTCATTTATATTTTGATAGTCAAAAACCATCGTTAACAATAGAAACTGATTGGTTTATTATTTTCATAGTGATTGCAATAATAATGATTTCAATTATTATCAAAAAGAAATCTTCGAAATGGTTTAATTGGCATGAAATGGAAGTTGAATTTTCAGGTTCTCCTAAACTAAAATTCAAAGTTGAACGCAATCAAGAAAATTTATTTATTGCTAATAGAATACACATAGAACTTACTACAAGGAAAGCTGCTATACTAATAGACGAAGATAATGATGTAATTGAAGAGGTTTATGATTCGTGGTATAAGCTTTTTGGTATTATAAGGGATGAGATTAAATCAGTTCCAGGGAAATACCTAAAAGAACATGATCCAACATCTGCATTAATAGGGCTAACTCGAAAAATACTAAATGATGCTATGAGACCTCACTTAACTGAACATCAAGCTAAGTATAGAAAGTGGTTAGAAACAGCAAAAGAAGAAACAATTAATAAAACATTAAATCCTCAAGAATTACAGAAAAAATATCCTAATTATGTTGATCTTATCGCATCTATGAAATTGGTTAATCAGACACTAATAAATTACGCTGACGAATTAGATAAATTAATAAAAGGTTGATTGTTATATATATAATTATCCCTACAGCAAAACCATTGATTTTTAAACAAACAGTAGAAATTTCAAAGGAAAAATAAAATTGAAATTTTTAATGTTGTCAGAATATTTATTAAACAGATTATATGAAACCGAAGGTATTTCTCACACAATAAAAAGGATAAAAAATTCATTGAACGAATCGCAAATGATTTAAGAAGTTGTAATGTTGATGTTTGGTATGATGAATGGGAAATTCCTCCAGGTGAATCTTTGCGAAAAAAAATATTTGAAGACGGGATTACAACTTGTGATGTATTTTTTGTCTACTTAACTGAAAATTCAATTAATTCAGCTTGGGTGCAACGAGAACTAGATTCAGCATTCGCCTATGAAATGGAGTTAAAGAATAGTTTTCTGCTTTTGTATGTTGACAATGCTTCTTCTAGAGAAAAACTAATGATTGATTTAAAAACTTTGAATATCCCAGAGTTTAACGTGGAAAACTACTTAATTCCTTTTGGTAAGATGTTATCCAAAACTTGGAATATCTATTCAAAAAACCTTCTAAAGAGACAAGAAAGCGACAATAGAATAAAAATTCTAGAACTAGAGAATAAATTATTAAAATTAAATCAAAATTCGAATATCGACTTTGATAAGGTAAAGCAAATACTATCAGCAAAGAATTTCGAATTGAGAGACAAAAGTGTATCACTATTAAGCTTATTTGTAGAGTTAAAAGATAATTTCGCTAATGGCTGTAATGATTACCCAATCAATTCATTAGCACGAGATTATTTGGTAGATGAAGATCCTAATTCATTTGATTGCCCAATTAGTAATGAATTTTATAAAAAATATAAGATATGGGATTTTACAGGAGAATTGATTTTGAGAGGGCTTGTTGAAACTAAAACGGATCAAGAACTTAATCAATTTTACTATCTCACAAAACAAGGTGTCGAATTTTTAAGCCAAATTGAATAAAATACTACTGCTAACAACTAAGCGTTCGTGTGGCAGGAACTGCCAACATGTTTCGAAGAACAGCCTAACTAACAGCCGGTGGGTTGATGGAAGCCTTAAGTGAATTACTAGCTTATGGGGAATGATTTGCAGAAGTTCAGCAAAGAGGAATATTGTAATATGAGAGCCTTTAAATGGCTTAATTTCAAAAATAAAGTAAAGCTGTAGCTCGTTTCAGCTTTTTTGTAAATGACAGGAAAGAAGCGCGCAATCGGTAACGGTTTTGTGAGAGGTTTACGCCGAAGGACTCATTGAGCGAAGCGGAATAAATTTGCTTCACCTACTTGACGCAAGACCGTTAGGTGTAATTCGCTCTATAAAGGAAAAATTCATTGATTTTTGAAGCGAACGATAAAAATATAAATCACTGAAAATCAAAGGCTGATTTTTACCGTTAGTCAGAATAATATAGATGTAATAATGAAAAGATTGATAATTATTTTACTGATTGTAATAAACGTTTCTTGCTTTGCACAGACTAACTTGAAATTCGAACCAGACAATATAAGAAAACAGTTTCTTTCTTATGCACCTGTTCAAAAAGCAAACGTGTCAGATGAAGTTTATAATTATGGAATCTTTATTGTCGGAGAAACAAAGAAGGTAATAAAAGACGTTTCGTACGATTTATCTTACATTGATTATTTCAATATGCTGTCTGCTTTTTTGAGTTTAAAAGAAAGTAAATCTAATATATTAGTTGCATTTGAGAAATTTATAAACTCAGAAGGAAGTTGTGAATTCTTATTGGCTGCTGAATACAGTATTAAAAAAAATAGCAAATATGATGTTATTCGAGAATCTATAAATAAAGTAATATCCAAATGTAAATCTAAAACAGTGGATAATTCGGAGTTTAATGTTTCAGAATATTGTAAATCAGAACAATTAGATTATGATCTTGTTGAGAAAATTTACATGATTAGTAATAATGACCAAAAATTTCGAAAAGGCACATCCATTGAGAACCATCCTGAGCATAAAAAAGTAGATCGACGGAATCAAAAACTAATTGATTCCTTGTACAGTCAGTATCAGGAATATATAGGTTCGAGTTTAGTTGGTGAAAAATTTGAAAGTGTAATGTGGGCAGTTATCCAACATTCGAATTTAAAAATGATGGAAAAATATTTGCCGATAGTCCAAAAGGCAGTAGAAGATAAAGAATTAGATGACGTTCCTTTAAAAATGTTGATAGATAGAATATACTCTCAAAAAGAAAAATATCAGATTTTTGGAAGTCAAATGGGAGTTGAAATGGCAAGTGAAGTAATTCGACAAGATGTGATTGAAAAATATAACTTGGAATAGTACTGTGCCTAACAACTATGTGTTCGTGTGTCAGGAACTGCCCAACATGTTCCGAAGCACAGCCTAACTGAGAGTCGGTGGGTTGACCTAAGCCTTAAGTGGATTGTTAGCTTATGGGGAATGATTTGATTTGCAGAAGTTCAGCAAAGAGGAATATTGTAATATGAGAGCCATTGAATGGCTTAATTTCAAAAATAAAGTAAAGCTGTAGCTCGCGCTTCAGCTTTCTTGTAAATGACAGGAAAGTGGAGCGCAATCATCAACATAATCATAGCGCCATCCGTTGTGTGGAACTTAAAAACAAAAGAGGATACCTTATGGAAAAGATTTTTAGAATTGAAAAGAAGAAAAATTTGATTGTTACATCTGATTACATTGCTCTCTCGAATAATAGATTTAAAGATTATTCCGAGATGAAAAAGAATTCTGAAATGATTTCCCTAAAGGAAGATTTTCAAATTATCAATAAGAAAGATTTATATCGTATAGTCTTCAATGAAAAGGGAAATACAATAAAACTGAATTATGCTTCGGAAGCAGAGGTTAACGACATGATTAAATTAATTCCATCAGATAATTCAGAACTAAAAGAGCTTGCAGACTCTATAGGAAGTATATTTGAAATGGAATTAAAAAAGAAGACAGAAAATAGAGCAAAATATCTGACATTTAATTCGATTAAAATTCTGTTTGTATGTCTATTTTCATATTTGATAGTAACTGCTTCTATAAATATGCAACATGGGACAGAATATGAGTTTTCTGGAAGACGAAAAGGTTTAAGCAAACTATTCATGTCATTTATTGACACAATAGGGCCTATTGGGACTTCTATAATTTGTGTATTAGTAATAGGATACTATAGCTATAAGTTGATTAAAAGATATAAAAATCCAGCAATCGATTTTGAATTCAAAAAGGTAATCCAGAAAACGACATAGAAATGCTGTACTAACAACTAAGCGTTCGTGTCGCAGGAACTGCCCAACATGAGCGGTTGGGTTGACCTAAGCCTTAAGTGAATTACTAGCTTATGGGGAATGATTTGCAGAAGTTCAGCAAAGAGGAATATTGTAATATGAGAGCCATTGAATGGCTTAATTTCAAAAATAAAGTAAAGCTGTAGCTCGCGCTTCAGCTTTCTTGTAAATGACAGGAGAGAAGCGTGCAATCGGCTACGGTTCTGTGAGAGGTGAGGGGTGTAGGCCGAAGACCTCATGAAGCGAAGCGGAATAAATTCCTTTCACCTACTCGACGTGCCACCGTTGTGCAAGAATTAGCAGAGATACCGACGAACCTAAATGTAAATAATGATTTAATATGGATTATATAGAGATTCTAAAGGATATAAATTACTTCACTTTTGTGACAGCATTTGCAAAATGGATTTTCTTGTTTTTGATAATAAGTGCAATTCTTTTGATTGTTTGTACACAGATAGGATTATTTAAACGGCGGACAAAAGTTGCAAGATATTTAGTTAAAATATATTATTTCCTAATCCCCATATATTTCGTTGGATTTGCAATAAAATATGCACCAATTAAAAATTCCCAGATTGAAATAAATAATTCGATCGATGAAAATAAAAAGGTAATCTCGGACTTTGCATTTGAGTTTGTCAACTCAATAGTTTCTGATTCATTACTGTCTCAAGAAACGTCAACAAAAGACATTGTTAATCATTATCTAGATTATTACGTGTCGACAAGGGATTCAATTACAAAACCCCAAACGAGTAGTTTTTTCAAAGGATTTTTTATGAAAATAAAAAGGAAGATTGAATTTAGCTTCCTAATACGAATTGTTGAATCAGAAATAGTTGAGAAATCAGCAAGATGGATTGGGATTAGTGAAAAGACAGGAAAAGCATTATATCGAACAGATTTTAATGAATTGTTTCATGAAGGTGAACTGGTTGAAATATTTAAACTGGAGATGAATAAATATTTTCGTGCCTATTTTAGATTCACTTTCTTAATCTTTGCATTAGGATTATTGATACCTACGATTGAAATTACCTTAGCCAAGATTATCAAATATTAACTTTGCATAACAACTAAGCGTTCGTGTGGCAGGAACTGCCCAAGATGTTTCGAAGAACAGCGCAGCTAACAGTCGGTGGGTTGACCTAAGCCTTAAGTGAATTGCTAGCTTATGGGGAATGATTTGATTTGCAGAAGTTCAGCAAAGAGGAATATTGTAATATGAGAGTCTTTAAATGGCTTAATTTCAAAAATAAAGTAAAGCTGTAGCTCGCTTTAGCTTTCTTGTAAATGACAGGAAAGTGGCGCGTAATCGGCTACGGTTCTGTGAGAGGTGTACGCCGAAGGCCTCATGGAGCGAAGCGGAATAAATTTGCTTCATCTGTTCGATGCCGGGCCGTTTCAGGTCAGTTTAAAAAGAAACATTACCAAATAAATAAACATATAAAAATGAATAAAAAAGCATTAAAAATTATTGGAATTATAGTA
>Ga0209379_10000710_pt1 | contig 24727 bp, 21 predicted proteins | sample tdDd001_FD_187124 | JGI IMG/M metagenome (GOLD analysis project Ga0209379, IMG submission 187124) | Marine sediment microbial communities from the Atlantic coast under amendment with organic carbon and nitrate - tdDd00.1 (SPAdes)... | ecosystem: Environmental > Aquatic > Marine > Coastal >...
GCAAAAACAATTAATTGAGTCGGAAAAAATTGCTTCACTTGGTTATTTGGTGGGGGGAATTGCTCATGAGATCAATACACCTGTTGGTAATAGTGTCACACTGGTGACTTTCCTGCAAAAAGAGTCAGAAAATATTGTTAAGAAAATTGATGGTGGAACTCTTAAAAAGAACGATCTCAATGATTATCTTGAGAATGCAGTCAACACAACAGGGACTATATTCAGAAACCTAAAGACAACACGTGATTTAGTGAACCGTTTTAAACAACTTGCAGCAGATGAATCAAAGGAAAGTATCATTCATTTCAATGTAACAGAGTATTTACAGCTTATCCTTCGAAGTATGGGACTTCCAAATCAAGCGGATAAAGTGACTGTTCAGATTGATTGTGATGATGATTTAGAGATTTATTCTGATGCTGGAAAGTTCTCGCAAATATTCACAAATCTGATTTCCAACTCATTAAAACACGGTTTTGAGGGTGAGACAGAGGGCGAAATAAGAATTCAAATTGAGAAGGCTAAAAATGAATTGTTTATTCAATACGAAGACAATGGTGTTGGCATTGAACATTCTCATTTAGATAGTATTTACACACCATTCTTTACGACAAAGTTCAGCGGTCATACAAAAGGATTGGGGCTAAATATTGTTTATAATGTGGTGACCAAACTGTTTAATGGGTCAATACGGTGTGAATCGGAAGTTGGAAAAGGGACCACTTTCTTTATTAAATTGGTTACTTCAAAAGAAGATTCTGAAATTTAACCGAATTCTAATACATTATTGTTGTGCTTTCATGTAAACTATACATGAGGGTGGTGAAACGCTATGAGCACGATCAAGGGATACGTTATTAGGAATGACATAAGATTATTCTTATTATTTAATAGAGAATGGCAGGGAAGATTGCTTGATAAATTCATGTTGTTATTGACGCGGTTATTTGATACGCCAATGGTCTTTGCATGTGCTCTGAGTGCCTATGTGTTTGGATCGATAACAGGTCAGACGTATGGGTATAAGCTCCTTTTACTTCTTTGTACAAGCGAATTGATCACACACACTATAAAGATTATAGTCAATAGATCAAGACCGTTTGTGTCAATCAGCGAAGCCATGTTCGACTTTGTGCCTCCGAAGGATATATATTCATTTCCGTCGGGTCACACTTGTGCAGCATTTAGCTATGCAATGATTTTGATCTTAGTTATACCTGTTTTAAAACCAGTTTGGCTCTTCATTGCAGCACTTGTTGGAATTTCGAGGATTTACTTGGGATACCATTATCCAACGGATGTGATTATTGGGGCATTCATACCCATTGTGATGAAAAGCGTTTTTATGTCATATGGCATGCTTTAACCCTGATTATAAAGTACACACTGAATCGACTATATAAAAAATCCCGTCTGAATTACGACGGGATTTTCATTATGTTAGGATCATATTATTAAAGATAAATTGTATGCTATTTATTCAAATGAGGACAAATCAAGATCACTGAATGTTTCAAGATGAGCCTTCAACTTATCAGCAATGATTCTAACACCACCAGCGACATCAGACTCGATGTTAACTGGAAGAACTGGGTCATGCAGAGATAACCTCACTAAGAACCATCCCAGTGAATCTTCAGAATGCGAAGACAAACGAATGCCCTCGAAACTGTTTGGGACGATTGAGAATTCAGGATGCTTGCTAGCAAATGCATTTAGGCTTTCAATCACATTTTCGCCGTGACTTTTAAAGTCATCTAGCTTTATTTTCACTCTAAACTCAGAGGCTTCAACAGGTTCGCGAAGTGATGAGATCTCTTCAGACAGACTTTTCCCTTCTTGACGGAGTTGAGAAAGAGTTACAAGGATTTTAGTTACAATAAATGCACCGTCATCAAGGAAGTAGTTCTCTTTAAGTGCACCGTGTCCGGACGTTTCAATAGCAAGAGCGCTGTGAACACCTTCGTCATTAAGGCGAACAGACTCGTTGATTACGTTTTTATAACCGCGCTTGAAACGGTGATGCTTACCGCCGATTGAAGGGATGAACTCAGCTAGACCATCAGAAGTTACAGAGTCAGTTACAATCGTAGTACCTGGTGAATCATTGAGCACAATAGCACTCATAAGAGCGATTAGTCTATTTCTATTGATAATAATGCCGCCTTTATCAACGATTGCAGCTCTATCAACGTCTGTATCGAATATGATACCTAGGTCGGCATTCTGTGCTATCGTTGCATTTTGAATAGAAGTCATAGCATCATTGTCTTCAGGATTTGGCACATGGTTCGGGAACATACCATCTGGGTCAAGGAATTGACTTCCAGTAACATCAGCACCAAGTGGTTTTAAAACTTGATCGGCAAAGAATCCACCTGCTCCATTTCCAGCATCTACAATAATATTTAGGCCAGAAAGTGGTGTGTTAAATTGAGTAGGGTGATTGACGTTTTTTCTAATATAATCAACAAGGTGAGCACTGTAACGACCGATAAGATTATACTCTGAAATAGCACCTTTTTGAGTGTTTTCAACTGCTTGATAAGCAGAAGCAGTTGTGAGTATTTCTTTAATATCGGGTTTATCCAGACCACCATCTTTTGTGAAGAATTTCATACCGTTTCTATTGTATGGAAGGTGACTTGCCGTGATCATAATGGCACCATCACACGCTGTTTCATCAAATATCGTTGCCATAAACATAGAAGGTGTTGAAGCAATTCCACAAGAAAGTGCTGATAAGCCATTATCTGTAAGACCATCTAAGACGCCGTCCATGAGTTCAGGACCACTAATACGCGAATCACGTCCAACAGCAACTTTGATTTCAGTTGTTGATTTTCCTGTTTTCTTAGAAAGCCATTGAGCAAATGCACCTGCAATGTGTTTTACTTCATGTGTTGTTAAAGTAACGGATTCACCTTCGACACCGTCTACAGCAACGCCACGAATATCAGAACCATTTTGAAGCTTAAGCCATTTTTCAAGCATGATTTCCTCCTTGTATCTATACGGACCAGAAACTTATATCTAGAGTTTTTACTTAATTATGTAAAAAAGCTGAGTTTGAGTTTCGAATACACTGAATCAAATGATCTGTGCCTAGATTATTATACCGAAATTATTCTAAAAGAAGAATATAATTTTAGAAAAGTTGAAATAAACCGGGATTTAATGTGAATCACTCTGTTATTATAAAATAGAACCCATGTTAAAGCTTGGGTAATAGTGCCGTTAATATTTTGAACTGAGGTGAAGTCATGAATTTAATAGACCTACATTGTGATACATTTTATAGAATTAAAGAGTGTTCCACCAAACAGAACTTACTTAAAAATCAACTCCACGTTGATTTAGAAAAACTTAAGACTGCGAGGTCGTTTCTTCAATGTTTTGCACTATACTCCGATATTGAGGCATGTGAAGCAAAGGGGATAGATCCCTGGACTTATATATTAGAGCTCTATGCTCAAGCAAAAGAAGAAATAGAGTGTGCGGGTGGACTTATTGAAGTGGCAAAAAGCATTGCAGAAGCAGAAGATATACATAAACGTGGACATTTAGCGGCACTTCTCACTGTTGAAGATGGTGGTATTATCTATAAGGATATGAATCGTCTAGAAATGCTTCATAAAATGGGAATTCGTATGATGTCACTCACTTGGGACTATTCCAATAGCCTTGGTCATCCCAATTTACCTGAAACCAGAGATAAAGGACTTACTTCTTTTGGTCATGATGTTGTTGCACATATGAATACACTTAAAATGGTCATTGATGTGTCTCATTTATCTGACAAGGGTTTCTATGAGATTATGGAGGAGTCGAAACACCCCGTATTGGCCTCCCATTCCAATGCTAGACAAGTGTTGGAACATAGGCGGAATTTGACAGATGATATGATCAGAAAACTGTCAAATAAAGGCGGAGTAATGGGGCTTAACTTCTGTCCGTATTTCGTTGCAGATAAAGGTGATATCTTAAAAGTTGATGATCTTGTATCTCACGTTATACATATTCGCAATGTTGGAGGATCTGAAGTAGCGGCCATTGGTACAGATTTCGATGGCATGAATGGTGAGCTAGAGATCAAACATATAGGTGAAATGGATAAACTGATACACGGATTAGAAAAAGCAGGCTTGTCAGGTGAAGACATTGAGCGCGTGTTTTATAAAAACGCAAAACGCATGTTGAAAGATATTATTGGATAGCATTGGAATCGCTGAATTAAAAAAGATTATTGCATTAAACCATAGGAGGCATTATGAAAGATATTCAATGGCTTTTAAAAGAGCTTAAAATTCATTTTGAACAAGAATCCACAGGGCATGATTACTGGCATGCTGAGCGTGTGTGGCATAATGCGAGGCGTATTGGTCAGGTGGAAAATGTCAATCTTAAAATTGTTGAAGCATCCGCTCTTCTTCATGATGTAACGGACTGGAAGCTTTCAGCTGAGAAACGTGAAGAAGGACAAAAAAAGATGGACTCATGGCTGAATGAATTAGGATATAGTACGGGTGAATGCGAAGCTGTATACACGATCATTGATAATATGTCATTCAAAGGTGGGACAAATCAACATATCGAACTCTCTATTGAAGGACAAGTTGTTCAAGATGCGGATAGACTTGATGCACTCGGTGCTATAGGAATTGCCCGTACATTCGCATTCGGTGGCTCAAAAGGGCGTGCGATACATGATCCAGATGAGAAACCGGTTGAGTTTGAAGATTTTGAAGCTTATAAGAATCATAAGGGTTCTTCAGTGAATCATTTTTATGAAAAGCTCTTTAAGCTGAAAGATCTTATGAATACTGAAGCGGGAAAAAATGCTGCTATAGAAAGACATACATTTATGAAAGGTTTCCTTGATCAACTTTATAAAGAGTGGGATGGTCAGGCGTGATCGTTTCTTTTGAACCTATTGTAGGGGATGACCCAAAGGTATTGATACTTGGGACCATGCCCAGTGTGAAATCACTTGAAAAACATCAGTATTATGGACATCCGAGGAACCAGTTTTGGCCCATATTATTTGAATTGCTAGGTGAACAAGTCGCTGAATGTTATGGTGAAAAAGTGGATTTTGCCAAGAGTAACAAAATTGCTGTGTGGGATGTTTTAGCGCAGTGTGAACGTGTTGGAAGTCTGGATTCTGATATCAATAATGAAACGCCAAATGAAATAAAGGCTTTTCTTGAGATGAATCCGTCCATTAAAACAATTGCTTTTAATGGGGGAAAAGCAGAGTCGTCTTTTAGAAAGTTTTTTAAAGATATATTGAGTGATACTAATTATACTTTTATTAAACTGCCTTCTACGAGCCCTGCATACACTCTTGGGAAAGATAAGAAACTTGAACAGTGGAAGATTTTAATGAATCGTATATAAAGCCCGATGACTTGATCATAAATCAAGTCATCGGGCTTTTAGTTTTGTATAGCGTCTCTATAGAGATTATTCATAAAGTTTTATTGGGTCATACAATGTAATTAGATCACTATGTGGAATAAAAACAGAGAATGGACGCATGTGGTCGGGTGAGATTTCACCTTTATCAAAATTGAGAATTAAGCCATCCTCGTCCAATTCGAAAGTCTGCTCAGTTGGGAGTGATTCAAGATCGTTAAAGAAAGTATGATCTTGCATATATCTATCCTTAACTTTATCGAGAAGTATGGGTGCATAAACATCATACGGCTGATCAATCAGATCTGATAAACTGAGTAAATTCCCAGTTTTAAGATCGAAGGTTAAGTGCTTTTGGGCAGAGATATAATTATTATCTGGCATTGAAGTGCTTGAATACAATGTGGTGCTGTAATATTTCTCGTTTGTAAATGTTGAATAACTGTTTTCATTTATTATAGGAGAACTATCTTTATTCCAATTTAGTTCACGCCTAAGTGTATAGACTTCTTCAAGGATCGCATCATTAACACGTTTTTCAATATTGGTATTGTAAGGACATTTTAGGAGTTCGATAGACTGCTTCAAATTGTCGAAACTCTTATATTTTGTCTCTAAAGAGAGAGAACTCTGTAAACCAAATGTATTGTAATTAGAAAGTACATCTCCGACGATGTTGAAATATGAGTCAGAGGATGCATGTTGTTTTGATATATCTAAAAACTTAAAACAAAGCTTTCCGAATTCAGTGTTTGGATTGTTTTTTACCACGTCCGAAACGGTTTGAATTAGTGGGCTGCTGCTATTATTCCAATATTCCATGTTCATACCTTCAATACCATAGAAGAACTCACCAATAAGACGATTGTAGGTTTTGTTCATTTGGAATGACATATAATCGTATTGACGTTGTTTTAACGGCGTCTCCAATTCAAGAATATCTTTTGCGATATCCGCGAATTGTACAGAGTTTATACCGTACTCATAGTTCTGTACTTTTGCATTGAGTTCAAGCATGAGCTTAACATCACCAGACAGGTGCGAATTAAACACTTGGAGTTCTTTCCAGTCAGATTCTACAGACGGATACTCTTCATATGTTTTGATCCGGCAGTAGCTTTGAATGAGCTCGTTATAAGAAGTTCTCATTTCGGGATCAGTGATGTTATCTATTTGAGTTCGATCCCATTCGTATCCCATTTCTTGAAAACCGACCAGTCTGCCATCGATCATCATATCGGTCCAATCGTCACTGATAGCTTCTTGGGCCATAATAAGGCGAGAAAGTGCTAGATCAGCTTCATCAGGAGCTGATTTATCCAGGCATGAGTTCATAAATGCGACGATTGTTTTTGCATCAGGGTGTGAATTCATCAGAGCAGAAAACTTCTGAATGAAAATTGGTTCTGAAACAACAGCTTCGCCATCCTCATCCGACTCTGATTTAAGTTCCTTCTTAGAAGTACTCTCAGTAATTAAAGGTTCATTTACGTCAATTGTGTTTTCTATCGTGTCTTTTTTAGATGTGGAACATCCACTAAAAATCAGCGATACAGCCACCGTTCCCAAAATTAGTTTTATATGCTTTCTCATAAAATCCCCTTTCGCATAACGATAAGATTGTATGTTAAAGATGTGTACATGATGTGTTGAATAGATTAAATAATGATTATCAGACACATAAATGTAGACTATACATGGATTTCAGTCCATTTTTTACTTCTAAATCTCTTCATTATAACCGCATTAAATATGGCGAATGAAATGATCTCAGCAATCCAAAGGCCTGCGACTCCGAATTCCATCCATATAATTGTTGCATATGAGAGTGGAACAAACACAAGCCAAAGTCTCATAATTGTAATCATCATCACGTTTTTTGTGTCTCCAGCCCCGCGGAGTCCACCTGAAATTCCGATCATAAAGTTAAGCAAAGGTTGATTTACAGCCATAAGTATCATAGTGAACATGGATGACTCAATAACTTGAAGGTCTGTTGTGAATATTTGAAGTATTGGCCTTCTAAAAATGAAGAACACCAAGCCTGCAATGAAACCCCACGCTATGGCAAGACCGTACGAAACGGATCCAACATCATAAGCATGTTCCTTGTTTTTTTCGCCGAGCGACTTCCCAACAAGTGTAGCTGCTGCTATGGAAATACCAACTGCTGGCATGAAAGATATGGACTCAATGTTTATAAGTATCCTGAATGCTGCTTCAGAGGTTGTTTCAAGCTTTGAAATAATAATACCTACAGCAAGGAATGAGGTTTGCATAAGCGCTTGTTCGAGCGCACCTGGCAAGCTGATTCTCATAAGTGGTTTTAGAATTTCCTTTTCAAACTTCATAAGAACCAGTTTCAGTTTTACGCGCTCGTGAAGTCTGAAACAAATGAAGATATAAGCAATAACGGCAATTGTTCTTGAAATTGTTGTCGAGAGCGCTGCACCTGCAATGCCCATCTCAGGGAAAATCCAAATACCTTTAATGAGAACATAGTTTCCAATGATGTTTATGACATTGGCTATACCAGTAATAACCATAGGCGAAACAGTATCACCAGCACCTCTTAATATAGAAGCAAAAGAGAATGAGAGAAACATGGCTAGCATCCCGTAAGCAACAATTGGGAAATAGATTTGAATCATAATAGAAACTTCTGGTGTTGTGTCAAAGATCATAAAGATTTGTTTTGAGAATATGAGAGACAACGTCATAATGACAAATCCTATAATTCCGTTTAGTAATACTGTTTGGCTACCTGTTCGATTGAGTTTGTCAAAGTTTTCTTCTCCATAGCTACGAGATACAAGGGCAGTAGCGCCAGTATTAAAAGAAGTAAAGACAAAAATAAGTGTAAACATAATGCTATTTGCAAAGCCAGCCGCAGAGAGTGCTGAATCTCCAATGAAGCGACTGATCATTATTGTATCTGCAAGTCCAAGCATGGTGTTTAATGCCATTTCGATGATGGCGGGCATAGCCATTGTAAGTATGCTTATGATTAATGCGCGTTTGCTGATTATATTTTTTAGCATAAGGCCCTCCTTAAAGTGATATAGACGGTGATTTACATACGAACGTATTTTCGTTAAAATTTTTTTTACGTCTGTATCATTATAGTGGTTTACCTGCAGATTATCAAGGCTATAAGTCTTTAATATCCATTAAGATTGGATATTCACATAAAGTAAAAACATATTCCGAAAATAGTATGAAAAATATCGGATAGAGTTAGAAGGTTGTGTTTGTTTTAATCAAATATGAAAGAACTTTGATAAGCTCCTTCATATAATAAGGAAGAATGTCACTATATGATAAAATAGAGCTAAGTGTGAAATAAAAGAAACAACTTGATACTTTTTACCAACCGAGTGAGAAAAACCATGAAAACACTTGGTAAAAAGTATCAGGAAAACCTTTTTAGTTTTGAGGAAGCCGGGATAATTGCCAATTTTCAGAATTGGCACGCAAATTGCTTTAGTAATATGGCAGGAGGAGATTCAGTGGGAAATTTATTAACAGATCGTTTAAGTGAGAACCCAATCATTGCAGCAATCAAATCAGTGGACAAACTGGACGATGCATTAAAGTCCAGTGTAGAAATTATTTTTTTATTAACAGGGGATGTATTCAATTTAAAAGAAATGGTGGATAAGATTCATAAACGTCGCAAAAAAGCGTTTGTCCATGTTGACTTGATTGAAGGCATTTCCAGTGATCCGGTTGGACTAAGATTCATATGCGAAACAGTACAACCTGACGGTATTATTACAACGAAAGGCCATCTGATTAAAGCTGCAAAGAAGATGAAGGTTCTGACGATACAACGTTTGTTCATATTAGATTCTCTGAGTCTTGACACCGGTATTCATTCCATCAAGACCCACAATCCCGACGCAGTAGAAATTTTGCCAGGTGTTATGCCCAAAATAACTCGTCATATCGTAAACGGTACACAAATACCGATTATAACGGGTGGCCTCATCAAGGATAAGGATGATGTCATTCAGAGTCTTAAGGCAGGCGCTATGGGGATCTCTACTAGTTCTGAGGATATATGGGAACTATAACGGAGGTGTAGAATTTGAAACATGTAGGGACAATTATTGGTACAGCGATTGCAGGGATGTTTGTAATGAGTGTTTGGGGTGCTTTTGCAGGTGCTTACGGCATCGGCGGTGGATGGTTCGCAGGTTTTGCGATCATCGGAACAATGTGGTTTATGAATCACTGGATTGGCATTATCAACAATGACGGTGCTTTTGTCGATATGGCAACTGGCATCGGTGTTGCAGGTTTAATGAGAGGCGTGTTTGAGTCTGGCGCACAAGTTGGATTTGCTGCAATGCCAACACTTCTTGTAACATTAGCTGGTGGCGCATTCGGTGGATTCATGGCTTTCAAACTTGAGCAAATGTTGGCACAAAATGCAGAAACAGTAGCAGAAATTACAACAGAAGCGAAGGGGGCATAATAACATGACTACAGCTAATATGATTACAACATTTGCAGGCGCGTTTATTTTCCCATTCCTGATTCGTCTTTGTTGGGGTAAAATGTGTGATGCATGGGGTGCGATAGGTGGCTGGATGGCAGCTGGATTTATCGTTGGAACTGCATGGACATTGAACCACAGTGTTGGAATGATGGTACAAACAGGTGCATGGGTCGATATGGCTTTTGCAGCTTCTATCGGTCTTTTCGTTGCTTCAGCAATGTCTGGCGACAACGTTCAAAAAGGTCTTGTAAACGTATTCTTTGCTCTTGTAGGCGGAACACTGGGTGGATTCATCCTTTCTTGTCTATAAGAATTAACTAATAACAGTCTATAAGTTACATAAGAGTCAAATAATTAAGCTTATTATCAAATAAGATTGGCCATATGAGCGGGATAGGTCGTCTATCCCGCCTCTTAGAAGAAATAATGGGAGGCGTGCACAGTGGAAAAGAAATATATCTTGGCATTAGACCAGGGCACAACAAGTTCAAGAGCAATTATTTTTGATAAGTCAGGTAAAATCGTTAAAACAGCTCAAAAGGAATTTACGCAAATATACCCTAAAGCGGGTTGGGTTGAGCATGATCCTATGGAAATTTGGGGAACTCAATCAGGTGTTGCACGCGAAGTACTAGAAACTGCTGGTATCTCACCATCAGAAGTTGCTGCAATTGGTATCACGAATCAACGTGAAACTACAGTTGTTTGGGACAAGACAACTGGTAAACCTGTTTACAATGCAATCGTTTGGCAATGCCGCCGTACTGCAGGTATCTGTGACGGTTTAAAGGCAGCTGGCCATGAACAATATATTAGAGATAACACAGGTCTAGTGGTAGATGCTTATTTCTCTGGCACTAAAGTGAAGTGGATTCTTGATAATGTAGAAGGCGCACGCGCTAAAGCTGAAGCTGGCGATCTACTGTTCGGTACAATTGACTCGTGGTTAATTTGGAACCTGACTCGTGGAAAGAAACACGTTACTGATTACTCAAATGCATCTAGAACAATGCTATACAACATTGTTGATCTAAAGTGGGATGACAAGATTCTTGAAGCAATGAACGTTCCTGCTTCTATGCTTCCTGAAGTTATGCAATCGTCAGAAGTATATGGTGTGACTGATCCTCAAACTTTCGGTGGTGCTGAGATTCCAATCGCGGGTATCGCTGGTGACCAGCAAGCGGCACTATTCGGCCAAGCTTGTTATTCAGAAGGTATGGTTAAAAACACTTACGGTACTGGTTGCTTTATGCTTATGAACACTGGTGAAAAAATGGTTCCTTCGAAAAATGGTCTTTTGACTACTATCGCGTGGGGTCTAGACGGTAAAGTTGAATATGCTCTTGAAGGATCGATCTTTATGGCTGGCGCTTCTGTTCAATGGCTGCGTGATGAGATGAAGATGATTACAGATGCTCAAGATTCTGAGTACTATGCTACAAAAGTTGAAGATACAAATGGCGTTTATATGGTTCCTGCATTTGCTGGCCTAGGCGCTCCTTACTGGGATATGTATGCTCGTGGAACTATGGTTGGCCTGACTCGTGGCGCTAACAAGAATCACATAATCCGTGCTACACTTGAGTCTATTGCTTACCAAACACGCGACGTAATTGATGCAATGCAAGCTGACTCTGGTATAGAGTTGAGCGAGCTTAAGGTTGATGGTGGTGCAACGGCTAACAACTTCCTAATGCAATTCCAATCAGATATTCTGGGTGTAGATGTTGCTCGTCCTGTTGTTGCTGAAACAACTGCACTTGGCGCAGCTTATCTAGCTGGTCTAGCGGTTAAGTTCTGGGATTCTAAAGAGCAAATTGCCAAGAACTGGGCAGTGGATGAGACGTTTAAGAATGAGATTCCTGAAGTTAAACGTACTGAGCTATATGGCGGTTGGCAACGTGCTGTAGAGCGTTCTCGCAGCTGGGAACAAGCAGAATAATTTGATATATCCTGCAAAACGGGGTATAATAATAAAAGAACTTGGAAATATATGAACTAAAATGAATTTAAATTACGTGCGTGAGACATGTAATAATTTAATATGAATGGCAAGAGTATGAGAGCCACTATTTACCGATCTGCGGGAGCAGGTCCGGTTTATAGTGGCTTTTTATTTGTTGGGATAAAATTTCCATATACTGCGTTGTCGTTCTTTTATGAGCTGGTCACGTACCTTTGTACGCTTCCCATCTCAAAAAAGAACTCCGCCTTATCTATGAAAATTTTCTCTCAGGCATATATATGAAGAATGAGTATTGAGGAACTTATATATATAAGAACATTTATTGATGAGCATATATTGGGAGGAATCGTTACATGTATGATATAGCGGTGATCGGAGCGGGTGTTATAGGCACGGCTGTTGCAAGAGAACTGAGTCGGTATAACCTTTCGGTTGTAATACTAGAGAGAGATAATGATGTTGCGTGTGGTACAACAAAAGCAAACAGTGCAATTGTACATGCTGGATATGATGCAGCTGCAGATTCAATGAAGGGCATTATGAATGCAAAAGGCAATGCGATGTATGGTGATGTCTGTAATGAGCTCAATGTGCCATTTGAGCGTATTGGTTCATTGGTTGTGGCATTTACAGAAGAAGACTTAGAGACAATTCAAGGTCTTTATGAAAATGGAATTAAGCTTGGAATTCCAGGCATTGAAATTATAGATAGCAAAGCTGTATATGAAAAAGAGCCAAATTTAAATCCGGGTGTGAGAGGTGCACTATATGCTCCATCTGCTGGAATTACTGAGCCATGGGAATTAGCAATCGCATACGCAGAAAACGCGATAACGAATGGCGCCGAGCTTAAACTGAACTTTGAAGTAAAAGAAATTAAAGAAAGCAAAGATGTATTTGAGATTGTCAGCGATGAAGAAACTATAAAAGCGCGTAGAGTTATAAACTGTGCAGGCGTTTATGCAGATGCAATTCATAATATGGTTGCAGCAGAGCCTGAATTTAAGATTCATCCACGTCGTGGCCAATACTTCTTACTGGATAAAACAACAGAAGGTTTTGTAAATCATGTTGTATTCCCTTGTCCATCAAAATTAGGTAAAGGAACACTTGTCGTTCCAACGGTTGACGGGAATATTTTAGTCGGTCCAGACTCTCAAGATTTAGGTATGGATTATAAAGAAGCATTAGAGACAACCGTTGATCGTCTTGATTATGTTAGAGAAATGGTTTCTGCACTCACAACAAAGGTGCCATTTAGAGAAAAAATTACTGAGTTCTCAGGCCTTCGTGCTGAGCCGGACGGTGGAGACTTTATTATTGATTGGTCAAAAACTGTAAAAGGATTTTACAATGTGGCAGGCATTAAGTCACCTGGACTTTCATCGGCACCTGCAATCGCAGAGTATGTGATGGAAGCTGTTATTGAATCTCTGGAAAATGTCGAGATCAAAAAGGATTTTGATCCGATCAGACCCGCAAGAATTAAAATGGAACATCTGTCTGACGAAGAAAAGCAAATCTTAATCGAAAAAGATCCACGTTACGGTCGAATCATTTGCCGATGTGAAATGATTTCAGAAGGTGAAATAGTGGATGCAATTCATAGAGAAGCAGGCGGTAGAACAATCAATGGCATCAAGCGCCGTGTTCGTCCAGGGGCTGGACGTTGTCAAGGTGGTTTCTGCGGTCCGAGAGTTCTAGAAATACTTGCACGTGAGTTGAACATTGCTCCAACAGAAATTGAACATGAAGGTAAGAATTCTAAGGTACTCGTTGGCGAAACAAAAGCCTAGGGGAGGGAAAGTCATGAAACATGTTGATATCGTAGTAATTGGTGGCGGACCTGCCGGTCTTGCAGCAGCCATTGAAGCAAAAAAGAACGGTGTGAAAGACATATTGGTAATTGAGCGTGACCGTGAACTGGGTGGCATTCTTATGCAGTGTATCCACAACGGATTTGGGCTCCATGTATTCAAAGAAGAATTAACGGGCCCTGAATATGCAGAGAGATTCATCGATGAGCTGAGCGAGATGGGAATTGAGTATAAGCTTGACACGATGGTGACAGATATTGATGAAAATAAAGTTGTGAAGGCCATGAACACAGAAGATGGTCTTATGAAGATTCAAGCCAAAGCGGTCATTTTAACTATGGGATGCCGTGAAAGAACAAGAGGCGCGATTGCGATTCCAGGCACTAGACCTGCGGGTGTTATGAGTGCTGGTACAGCACAAAGATACATCAACATGGAAGGTTACATGGTAGGTAAGAAAGTTGTTATTCTTGGTTCGGGAGATATTGGGCTTATTATGGCAAGACGTATGACTCTTGAAGGTGCTGAAGTTCTAGCTGTTGCTGAACTCATGCCTTTCTCTGGTGGTCTTACAAGAAATATTGTTCAGTGTCTTGATGATTTTGATATTCCACTTTTACTGTCACATACCGTGTCGGAAATTCGTGGAAAAGACAGAGTTGAAGAAGTCGTGATTAGTAAAGTTGATGAGAATTTTAGAGCCATTCCTGGTTCTGAAAAAACATATGAGTGTGACACTCTTTTATTATCAGTTGGTCTGGTTCCTGAGAATGAGCTTAGTCGAAGTGCTGGTATAGAAATTGATCCAATAACAAACGGACCAGTTGTCAACGAAGCGATGGAAACGTCGGTTCCGGGCATCTTTGCAAGCGGAAACGTTGTTCACGTTCATGACCTGGTTGACTTTGTAACAGCAGAGAGTCGTAGAGCTGGTGAGAATGCAGCGAAATTTGTATTAGGACTCCTTCATCAAGATGGTCCAGTTCAGTCAACATCAGCAGGTGCGGGTGTGAATTACATTGTGCCTCACATCATTCGAAAGTCAAACGTTGAAGAAGACGTGACACTTTTCATGCGAGTGGGCAGCGTGTTCCAGAATGCCGAGATTATAGTAAGAGCTGATGACAAGATTATTCTGACGAAGAAGAGACGACATATGGCACCTGGTGAAATGGAAAGCCTAAAATTGCCAGTGGATAAGCTTCCTGAATCTGATGCAGTTATCACCGTAGAAGTTGCTGAGGAGGTAATTCAAGATGAAAAAGCATCATGAATTGGTGTGCATTGTCTGCCCGATGGGTTGTAGACTAACGCTTACAAAAGACGATCATGCACCTAAAGGATATGTAGTTGAAGGAAATGTCTGTAAAAGAGGCGTGGATTATGCGATTAAGGAGATGACAAGTCCTACGCGTATGCTTCCAACCACAGTGAAAATAAAGGATGGATTTATCAGTCGATTACCAGTTAGAACAACTGTAGCCATTCCAAAAGAATTGATTTTTAAAGCAATGGACGAGATAAATAAAGTAGAAGTTGATGCTCCTGTAAAATGCGGAGATATAATCATCAGTAATTTGCTTGGGACGGGCTCTGATATTATAGCGACAAGGAGTATGAAGAGACGATAAAAAAGGTTTGGGGGGGTTCGGTTGAGACTAAATAGTATACCCATCCATCGTATTCGTGAGCGGGGGATTCGGGCACCGGAAGATTATGATATATTTTTTGGTTCATGTCCACAAGGCGTCTGTATTTTAGACCATGCTGGTGTTGTACAATATGTCAATCCAGCCTATGCTCAAATATTCAGACAGAATCGTGCATCTATGATTCACGCAAATGTATACAAACATTTGCATGATGAATTAGCCATTGATGCACTAAGGATGAAGAAATATACCAAAGGATATTTGCAGACACATATTGGAGATCAAAAAATTCATGCAGAAGCTTCACCGATGTTTGATGATGGTGAGTTTTGTGGTGTCATAGTTATGTACCAGGAGCATGAACAGACAGATAATCAGATCGTTGATATTTCAGGAATACTGAAGAAGGAGATGAAGACAAATCCTTTTCCAGAGATTGTCACTCAGGATCAAAGATTTATTCGAGTGTTGACTCAAGCAAAAAGGGCTGCTCAGACTTCAGCAACCATGATGATTCAGGGCGAAAGTGGTACAGGTAAGGAACTTGTTGCACGCGCGATTCATAAATACAGTAAGAGATCTACTGGACCATTTGTTGCCGTAAATTGTGGTGCTATTCCTGCAAATTTGATTGAATCGGAACTCTTTGGATTTGAGGCGGGTGCTTTTACCGGGGCCACACGACAAAAAAAGGGAAAGTTTGAACTTGCAAATGGAGGAACTCTATTTCTAGATGAGATTGGTGACCTTCCATTGGAGTTACAAGTTAAACTACTTAGAGCTATTCAAGAACGTGAAATTGAGCGCGTTGGCGGAACACAGCCAATTTCAATTGACGTGCGGATTGTAACGGCAACCCATTGTCAGCTTGAAGAAATGGTGGATGAAGGTGCGTTTAGAGAAGATCTTTTCTATCGCTTAAACGTTGTGCCGGTCGAACTGCCTGCACTGAGAGAAAGAACTATGGATTTTCCTGTTCTAGTTGAACATTTTACTCGGAAAACCTCAAAGAGTTTAGATGTAGAGCAACCAATCATGACTGATGAAGCCATGACATATTTGCAAGCCTATGATTGGCCTGGAAATATTCGTGAGCTTGAAAATGTCATAGAACGAATTTTGATATTTGTCGATGATGGCTACATCGATGTGAATGATCTTCCGCGTAATATTTCAAAGCACTACACACTGCAAAAGTCATCTCAACCGACAACCGGACTTGTAAATTTATCCGCGTTTAATGATGTTGCCAGCTTTGATAGTTACGAGCGTGAAATCATTGAACTCGCCTTAAAAAAACACGGAAGCTTCAATGCAGCTGGAAAAGTACTTGGGCTAACCCATAAGACTGTTGCTGCTAAAGCTAGAAAATATGGCTTGCGTGATTAAATACCCCCTATAACGTAAACGATCCCCCTAGTTCACATGAATATGCGAATTAGGGGGATCGTTTTTGCATAGATTTGGGAGGTTGATAAGGCTATTTAGCTATAGGGTATATTTCAAGAGGCGGAATGAGTATGGTCTTCTTAAATGGTATCTTATATGACTTTAAACTATTCACATCACGTAAATAGGACGTGTGATTTTCAGAACCATAGTGCAGATTCGAAAGGTCTGAAAGTGATTGATCCTCTTGATAAGGGATGTTGAATACTGGCAAAAATATTTTAATTGCTTCTTTACTGATCTTAGCCTTATATGTGTCATCTGAAGATCGATACCCAGGATTTAGAGTTTTTATGAGGTCAGAATATGTGATGTGACCATAGTATTTGGAAGAAATTTCGTCATATGACAAGCCACTCTCAACAATTATAGGGAAATAAGAGGCGAGAGTTTGGTAATTCTCTTCTGCGATGACTCTAGAAAACAGTTCTGAAATTGATGGTTTGGTCTCAGCAATATCTGACTCAGGTGAGCCAGATATTGTTGGTATTAAGTCAAGCGTAAACTCATCATCGGAAAGAACTAAGGTTATGTGTGCCGTGGTTGGCGGTGTGTCAAATTTAAAAACAGGTGTAGAATCAATGATCAAATTCTGTTGATAGAACAGTGGTGATAGTAATGTGGCTAGAAGCAATAGGAAGCTCATTAAGCCTTTGGGTGTTCTAAAAAGGGTATATCGTACTGTTTGTCTAAACTCTCGAACTTCATCAAATGTCATGAGCGCTATAGCGTAGTTGGCTGATGATTCATCAAGACTTTTTTTGATGAGCTGAATCATTTGAGTTTTTTCGATAGCGTGTTCGTATAGATTTACATTCACACGAAACTTATCAACCAGAATGCTTTTATCAGACAAAACAGTTAGGATATCGTCTTTAAGCAAGCGATGTGTAAGTGTGAAAAGAGTGTTTATTTGATCGGTTCCGAAGTCGATATCCCCTATAGGCGGCACTATCTTATCGAACATCATGTATTCTAGTTTTCCTTCACGACCAGTTTTTACACTATAATGCTTTTCTGTATCAAGCCTTGAGCCTTTAAACTGTGAAAGATCTCCATCTCTGTATAGATAAAAATGATTTCTACCAAAATTCAACATGACCAAACGATCACCATAGACAAATACAATAGTTAAATTCATTTTGACCGTTGGAAGTGAACTGTGATCTTCATTCCACGTTCTAATAGTGATGTTTAGTTCGCGTATTGTAAATTTGATCAAACGAATGGTTTTATCACGATCCTGCTGTAGATCCAGATTTCGGATATTATCATGAAAAACGGTGATATGTTCAACAATTTCTTCTGGGATCTCTATTAAGTCAAAAGGTGTTATCATCATAAAAAGCTGTGAGTACTTTTTTGAATTTCTCAGCCGCACACGATTTTTACTAACAAGTCGTAACCTATCGTTATGAAGGTGTGAAATAAAGAAAGGACTATCATGGGTATCTTTTGTTTTCTTTGTAAGGACATCAAGATGCATCGTTGTGATTCGCCTCATGATCCCACCTCCTTACTTTTTTTTGAATATGAACCTGTTTCCTCATTCGTGCATTTAATCTATCTGATAACCACGTGAAAAAATATTGACGGTTTTCATTGAATAATGGCTGTCGACCGAATGTCACATAGTCAATACGTCTTAAAAATCTAAGTGATATTAATGATGCATAAATAAATGTTGTAATAGAACTGAACATGAATCCGTATCCGTAGTACTCTAGTCCAAGAGGAATGAAATATAACGTAAACAAGAGGTTGGTAATAAAGAAACATATGGTTATCGAAACGGCGTGTACGCGCGCCTCGAAATAAAGCATAACAAGCATAATGACAAATATAAAAATATTAAAAAGTGCACCGATGGCACATACTTGGAAAATGCTTCTTACTATGATCGGCCCACCAAATATAAAGAATAATTGGGGTGCCATAAGTATTAAAGTTGCAGACAATAGGGCTTGAATTTCGAATGTATAAGCAATTTGTCTGTACAATGAACGTCTCATTTCTTTATTGGAAATGAGTATTTGGCGATAGGTTCCGTGTCCGTTGACCAGACCATAGTATTTTTTATAGGTGTCGTAAAACTCGATTTCTATAGAAACAATGAATAATACCATGGTTGGAATTATCGTTAAGTAGGCTAAAAATATGGCGTTGTCATAAAGTGGCGCATAAAGGTAGGTGTTGTAAATACTTATACCTACAAAACTAAACCACATAAGAATGTCATCAATCCATAGTCCGAGTGTGTAGAACAATCCAACAAAAAATAGTGAAGGGAATTTGTCTAGAATTCTTAAGAAATCAAACTGCAAATTATTTCCAAATTTAAAATTGCCAAAAAAGGTGTATGCAAGTATGGTGAGTGTTAAAGTCATGCCGCTCAGATATGAGAACAATAAATTACTACCAGCCTGAAATTGTTCAAAAGGCAGTGGGTAATTTGCAAATAAAATACCAAGTCCGAGCGTAACCATACCACCTAGAATATAGGCCTTGGAAATAAGTCCATAATCTTTAACCGCACTTAAATAAACCATTATGATCCATATCATTGAGAGTATGACAAATAACATGATCGACATGAGTTTATATGGGAGCGGGAGTTCTTTATTCATGTAAAAAAGAAAGGCGGCAATAAAATTTGATAGTCCTACTATTTTTGTAAGTCCGATAGAAGATGGTTTTATATACTCATAAGTTTTAAGGTAGAGTTTGTCTGAAATATATCTAGTGATAACAAGTTGCCATGGTGCTGTTAAAATTTGTGAGAACACAAAGGAATACACTATGGTCCCCATAAAAAGATCGCGTTGTATATTGGTTTCAATAATCCACTGGGATAGTATTACGAGTGCATTTACAGTCAGAACTGCAGCAATCCAAGGTCCAGCAGCAACGAGGGCAGAGTACAAGTATGCTTTTGTCCTTTGCGAGAACGACTCTTCTTTAAATAGTTTTTTGAGTGTGAATCCAATACCAGCCATAATATCACCTGTACTTATTGTAGAGTGCTTTATAGGATGCCGTCAGTTTTTCATTGCTGTAAAGAGCTTCCACTCTTCTTCGACCATTATGTGCAAAGTGTTCTCTTAGAATAGGTTTGCGTAGTAATTCTAGAATTCCACCTGCTATTTTATTCGGAGATACGGGTGGAACGATAAGACCAGCTGTACCGTACTCGTCTGTGGTTCCTTCTAAGAGCTCGCGACAGCTTCCGACATTTGTTGCGACAAACGGAATTCCGCTCGCTAAGCCTTCTAAGATGACGAGAGGCATGCCTTCTGAAATGGATGTTAAAGTTAGAACATCTATTTCAGGTAGTTTTTCATGAATATTAATTCGCCCAGTAAACTCAACGACAAGGTCTAAGTTAAGTATGGAGACAAGATTAAGGCATTGTTCGTAGTAATCTTCATCTTCATCCGTAGGGCCTATCAGAAGAAGCCTTGAACTGGGTTCTTCATCATTTACAAGTTTAAAAGCGCGAATTAGGGTGAGTACATCCTTAATAGGAACAACACGTAGTATAGATCCAACATTCATTCTATCGTCAACAATCGGTTGGATTTTATAGTTGTTAGGATCGATTCCATTTGGAATAATTGTACATCGATCAGGCGGTGCACCCAGTTCCAATTGGATTTCATGGTTTCTGTGGAATAGGGTGACAATCTCATCGGCAGTGCTATAAACGCCTGTTGAAATAAAATAGAAGAATTCAGTCCATAGTTTCTTATAAGCAGTCATAAGCCACCGGGACTTTAAAATATCTTCCTCGCGCTCTCTTGCATAAATACCGTGTTCCGTTAATATAAGTGGTTTATTGTATCTGGCTTTAGCCATCACCCCGATGAGACCTGCATACCCTGTTGAGACACAATGATAAATGTCAGCTTCAGGGATGGGGTACTGCATCATGTGAATAACGGGCAGCAGCATTGAACGAATTGTCCAAAAAAAAGCATTAAACTCACTTGTACTGTATTCTTCTAAGTACTTTCTGCGTATGAGTTCCCAAAAAAGTTTTGATTGCAGAAAATTAAGTGTATCTCCAATGTTTTTTCTATTCGAAACTGTTTCAGTAAATACTGTCCAATCGATGGTGTCATTAAAAAAGATAAAGTCGTTAAGCGATTCTTTTTTTTGTTTTGAAATTCTAGGCTCAATAATAAATCGCTTATGTTTAAGATCTGTGTATGTGTTCATATAATTTGTTGTGACATTAGTTATCATGGGCGGTAGGTCGTATTTGTACTTTGAGTAGCTCTCTGGGTCTGGCATAAGTGAGAGGATTTCAAATTCGTGTTCCGGCATTTCCTGAACCAGTCTATGAATCCATGTGGATACACCACCAGATATATAGGGGTAAGATCCCTCGGCGATTAAGCATATTTTCATGAGATGTCCCCCTTGTTTGTCCAGAAATAAACAATTGTTTCCAAGCTTTCAGGCAGCTCCTGATACTGTTTTGTAAGGCTGTGTGCATAGTTTGATAGCTTTTTTAGTTTGTTTTCTCGATAAAGATAATGCATGATGATGCGGTGTCCGGCTGGATCTTTTGGGTAGAGCTGCATGAATGTTTTGAGTGAGCGCAGTAGTGTGTCATCATTTCCAAGTACATTTAGGGACTTTAGTATTTTTACATAGGTGATTCTAGAATCGGGATCAAGTATCAGCTGTTTTTTTAGTAGATTGATATAGTCACTTCGAATGATCCGTTCCACTGCTGGGTCCATGAGTTTAGAATCTAAGTATTTTTCTGTAGCATCAATATATGCAATTAAATTTTGAGGTGAACTGTTTTCCATGTAGTCAGATCTGGTGTGGCTTATTTTTTCTTCAAATTCATTTTCGAAAGCATTCAGTGCGGTGGCTGCATAATGTGTGACTTCAAAGTCCTCATCATCAAGGCTATCTTTAAGAAGATAAGAGTAGTCTGAGTCATGACCACTTAACATAGATGAAATCATATCTTTCTTAGTTTCCTGTTGTGAATATAAAAACTGATCTTGAAGGCTCAATGTTTTAACATCGGAAGTAAAGGATGTTTGAGATTCAAGATCGAGAAGTCTTTCATAGAATATATATTTTTCATACTCAAACAATAGTACTTGGTTGTATTCGAAATAAACGACTGAGAATTGAGTGAATCCAAATCCAAAAGGCCCAAATCCAGGAAGGATCAGGAATAAGAAATATGGATAAATCCTGTAACGCGTCGGAAGAAGTCTAATAAGAAATACAGACAGTATCCCAATGACTAAATGTGATTGCCAGTATAGAGAGGTCCAATGAGGCGCGTCGAAAAATTGAACAAACAGTACAAAATCGATTATACCTAGTAGAGCTAAAAGACTTGAAACTACGTATTTCATACCATCACCTCAAGACTGAACCAATGTGACTTTGTAATCTAGACTCTTTAGAACACGTTCGTTTATCATGGTGAATGCAGAAGGTGGTGTAGCAGGAAGTAATATGTGAATTTCATTATTGCGGGTTTCGAAACTAAAAACATCCACTGAACGTAGGAACATGGACATATAGTCGTGAATTTCTTCAAAAGATACATCCGAGAGTTTGTATTTTAAATATAAAAAGTCCAATTCAAACTCTTCTTTACGACGCACTTCCTGAGCTAGACGAGACTCAAACTCGTGGAATTTTAAATAATTTGTATCACCTAAGTATTTCCCTTCTTTTAGCTGTTGCTCAACATAGATAGCTTGAGCGATAGATTTACTGACCCATTCAACGATGACTTTGAATAAATTGAATGCATACTCTGAAAGGACATCAAAATCCATATCTTCAATGTTTATAATAGCGATGACTTCATCATCGTGTTTAATGGGTGCTGACATAAGCGGGAAGCTCGTTTCGGATGTATCGTTCCATTTTAGTGTTTCTCCATTTTTCACAATGCGTCTGTAGCCATCTGAATGAAGGATGTCAATGGTTCTAATATCATCACCATGAATGTCGCCCATTCTAAGTTTTAGCCTGAGCAGATCAGGATTTTTTTTATCAACAGTATAAATGGAGACTGTACTTGCATGTATAAAGCGTTTGAGAATGCCCATGGTATCTGTGAATACGGACTCAGGGTCTAGCGAGTCCAAATTTGAGGCAATTTCATATAGAGAAAGGATGCTGTGTTCAGCACCAATAATTTGCTTTTTAAGGTCGGTATTTACGGCTATGGACTCTTCGTAGCGACGTCCGAGTTTTTCGAGTCCGGTTTCCATAATTATGATTCTATTGTTCAGTCGTTGTGTGACAACCTCATAATTGTCTTTAAATATACCGAGAATGATTGCACCCCAATAGATCGCAAGAATGTACTTGTAGTATTGTAATTCTCCGAGTAAAGTGACTAATTCTCCAACTTGATCTTGATAAACAAAACCATAGTATAAAGAACATATCGTAGCACTTATTATACCCATGTAGTTTCCGTACCGTAATCCAATGATCGCTGCGATTATTATAAATGGATGTGGGCTGGCGGTCAGTAGGTTCACCGGTGTCTGAGCAAAGGTATAGAAAAATACAATAACGATTAAACAGAAAATATTCACCTCAAGGATTCCATAGAAGAATTTTTTTCTATTCATAAAGAACTCCTATTCGCTAAGATTGCCATTGTAAGTAATGAGTGTGGCATCTCTTACGCCGTATACTTGTGACAACTTATCAATGAACTTCGTGTCAGCACCCATGAGCGTGATTTCTAATGTGAGTTCCATGATTTCTTGCGTGGCTGTTTTCGATTTTATTCTGTAGTCGAGTGAACTGATTATCTTGAAAACTTCATCCTTAGCATCTTCTGAATAGTGAATGATAAGCATAAACACATCGGTTTGGTTGCTGTATCTTGAAAGGAGTATAATCACCATACTAATGAATAAAGAACCGACAATTGAAATCATATAGAGACTGGCGCCGCAGGAAATCCCAACAGCGATTGACCAAAACATAAAGACAATGTCCATAGGGTCTTTTACTGCTGTACGGAAACGGACGATGGATAAGGCGCCAACCATACCTAATGATAAAACTAAGTTTGAACTAATTGTCATGATGACGAGTGCTGTTATTTGAGCCATCATAACAAGTGAAACATTATAATTATGCGAGTAAAGAGGCCCACTGTATGTTTTTCTGTAGATATAGAAAATGAGCATGCTAACTGCGAAAGTAAAAATTAAGCTAATGATTATATCTACAAACGAGACGTTTCCAAAAAAATCAGATTTACTAAGACTGTTTTGTAAAAGGTCAGTAAAAGTAAATGGATTCATAAGTTGTTTTGTCATTAGTGATCCTCCTTTCTTTGAGAGACTTCTATTACCTAGTGATTTTATGATTTTGTGATAGGATTTGTCTTGAAATACTATACTTTGAGAACGCGGTCTGAGTTGTATCAATCATTTCGATTATTTCTCTAACATAGTTTGGTAGGAATCTCTTATACTTTACTTCAAAAATATAGATGGGTTCATGGAGCATTGTCATTGTGTTCAGTTGCTCATCAAAAGCATTTTCAAGGGGAGGGCAGCTTCTGATTTGACTGTCAAAGCAGATTCGAATGCCTTCATAGTTTAGTAAAAATGCTTCTCGATCATATTGAATAATTGCTTTTGGAAGCAACCTTTTGGTTTTGCATGCAATGACAAATTCCTTATAAAGAGGATCAGCGAAATAGTTGATATCCAAATAGAGAGGCTCTTTAAGAGCTATCTCAACAACCTTACGATCTATTAACATGTCTGTTTTGAAGGTTATACCCCCAATTTTCTCTTTTTTCTCAAGCTTAATGACTTTGTCGGAATAATCGTAGAAACGCATCCTATATTTTGTTCTTTCAAATGCGCCATCAATTTTTTCAAAGTAAGCAGAGTCA
>Ga0209379_10000712_pt1 | contig 24682 bp, 28 predicted proteins | sample tdDd001_FD_187124 | JGI IMG/M metagenome (GOLD analysis project Ga0209379, IMG submission 187124) | Marine sediment microbial communities from the Atlantic coast under amendment with organic carbon and nitrate - tdDd00.1 (SPAdes)... | ecosystem: Environmental > Aquatic > Marine > Coastal >...
AAATATTCTTGGAAGCGGTTACTTCACAGCGATTAACAATGGTAAGATATCGGCGATTATATCATTCTCAAGGTCAGTTATTCTATTGATTCCTGCAATTCTGCTGTTGCCGACGATATTTGAGTTGAACGGTATTTGGATGGCAATTCCTCTTGCTGAAATTGGGACAATATTATTGACGGTATTCTTTTTCAAACGAGATGTTATTACTAAAAAACTAACGCCGAGTGAGAAAAATATTGTACTGGGAAAAGTTGCTTAATTATTTAACTTTACAAATTCATTAAATCGTATATGATTAAGACTGTAGAATGTAAGAAAGCAGGAGATCATATGGATGGAACACAACGTAAGGATATAAAGATTGGCAGTAAGGTAAGCGTCGTACAAAAACAAGATCAACGCTCAGGAAAATTGACTGAAGGAATTGTAAAGAGATTATTAACGAACTCTGCAGTACACCCTCATGGCATAAAAGTAATGCTTGAAAGTGGCATTGTAGGACGTGTAAAAGAAATTCAATAAGATTGAAAAATTGTGAATGGCATCTAACACTTTGTTGGATGCCTTTTTTATCTGATGACCAAAAAACTTGTTTTGCGTTAAGCCAGCTTTGTGATAAAATAGATTAGTTCTAGAGAAGGAAAGGAAATATATAATGACTGAATTTAAAGTAAGTGATATTTATGAAATAGACATAGTGGATATGGGTGACAGCGGAGAAGGCATCGGTAAAGTGGATGGCTTTACATTTTTTGTTGGTGGCGCCGTCATCGGAGACAAATTAAAAGTAAAAATTAAAACGTTGAAGAAATCATACGCAATGGCAAAAATGGTGGAGATTATAGAACCATCGGAATTTAGACAGAAATCAGATTGTCCACATTTCCCAGAGTGTGGCGGCTGTCAATTACGTCATGTATCTTATGATGCACAGCTCTTAATGAAACATAATAAAGTAAAAAGCACATTAGAGCGTATTGGTGGTTTCAAAGATGTTGAGGTTCAACCAGTACTAGGAATGGACAAACCTTACCACTACAGAAACAAGTGTCAGTTCCCAGCAGGGGAAAAAGATGGCCGTAACATCATTGGATTCTATAAGAGAAAAACTCATGATGTTCAGGAGCTTAATGCTTGCCACTTACAAAGTGAATTGGCAGACAACATTGTAACGACGATTAAGGAATGGATCAATACATTCCCAATTACGATATACGATGAAAAACAACACATCGGTTTACTACGTCACGTCATGCTTCGTGAAAGTGACGCCACTGGCGAAATGATGGTGGTCCTTGTTATTAACGACACAAAATTGCCGCATGCAAAAGAACTTGTTGATACACTAACAGAAAAGTTCAGCGAGATTGCGACAATTGTTGTTAACCAGAATACCAAGCGTGGTAACCGTGTTTTAGGCTTTGAGAATGAGATTTTATTCGGTGATGGAAAAATCACAGATACAGTAGAACACCTGAAATTCGAAATTTCACCACTGTCGTTCTTCCAAATCAACAATGAGCAAACTGTAAAGTTATATGGAAAAGCACTTGAGTATGCCGATCTTCAAGGTGAAGAAATCGTGTATGATATCTATTCAGGGATTGGAACGATTTCATTGTTCTTGGCACAAAAGGCAAAACATGTATATGGTGTTGAATCTATTGGTGCAGCCGTTAAGGATGCAGAGCAAAATGCCATTAGAAATGGTGTAGACAATACAACTTTTGTAACTGCCAAAGCAGAAGAAGAAATGCCAAAGATGTATGATAAAGGTATTGTCGGTGATGTGGTTGTCGTAGATCCACCTAGAAAAGGCTGCGAAGTTGCCGTCCTTGATACAATTCTTAAAATGGCACCAAAGCGTATTGTATATGTTTCATGCAAAGCATCGACGTTAGCAAGAGATTTAAAACATTTATGTGAAAATGGACCTTATGAAATAGAGGCAGTACAACCAGTAGATATGTTCCCTTGGACGAGTCATGTGGAAATGGTTGTGAAACTTAAAAAAGTGTAATGCTGGAGTAGAAAATGTATGAATTTGATGAATTGTGGAATGAATTAAATCAACAATTATTAAATTATATTCAAGCGAGAGTCAAGAATAACCATGACGCTGAGGATATCTTACAAGATGTTTTTATTAAGATATTCAATAGTATTGAGACTATTGAGAATCAAGCTACAATCAAATCATGGATTTATCGAATTACAAGGAATACAATAATCGATTTCTATAAGAAGAAAAAGGATGTTTCTGTTTCTCCTGAAATGCTTTATGAAATCGAAGAAGAGGTTGATGATATTGACAATATGAATGATGAGATTTCTCAGTGTATTGGTGATATGATTTTTACACTTCCTGATAAATACCAAGTTGTATATGATATGTATGAAAAAAAGGATATGAAGCACAAAGAAATTGCAGAGGCCTTAGATATTTCTGTATCCGCCTCAAAAGTTAGGTTAAAACGAGCCAAGGATATGTTTAAGGATAAGTTAGTAGCGTGTTGTGATTTTGAAGTGGACAAGTACGGAAATATTATTGAGTATCATTCAAAAGGCAACTGTAAAGAGTGCAATAAAGATTGTTAATAAAAGAATCGATAGATCAAAGACCTCCTAAGTTAGAGTGTAGCTCTAACTTAGGAGGTCTTTTTTTGATATATAATGTTAGTGGTCTAACCACAACAAGAGGAACCTGAGCATCCACAGGAACTGTTAAGAGTAGGCAGTGATTTTGGATCAGATCCTCCGCACTTATTAGAACTTGCATCACCAGTTTTGATTGCTTTTGCATATCGTTCCAATCGCTCTTTTCTCAAGGCAGCTAAGTCATCACGATTATAAGTAATCTCCATTCCTTCTTCTGCTTTTGTGCCACAGGCATACTTTTGAAGCCCATCCACTTCTATAACGCATGCATTACAACAGCCGTTTTTCTTTTTATTTCTAAAGCATGGTGCCGTAATGGTAATGCCGTTTTCATCAGCGATCTCAACAATGTTTTTAGTCGTGTCCTTCACAATAATTTCTTTGCCATCAATTTTAATGTTCATAAGTAGTCTCCTTTTTACTTGTAGAATTTAGTTATCCTAATAAGTCTTACACTATAAAGACGAATGAAATACGAAAGGGTTACATTTTTATTATGTTCATTTATTGACCCGACTATAGGTTCATAGTTTATGCTTTAGATAGAAGGGTGGTAAGTATAATGAAAAACAGAAGGTTGGAAAGAAATTATAAGCAAACACTTTATGGAAGTAAAGAAGATATTTTTAGTCTGCTTTGTCCTGTCCGTGAAAAAGAATGGTTAAATGGCTGGGACTATACGATGATTTATTCAAGTAGCGGTTTTGCTGAAAAAGGATGTATCTTCGAGACAGACAATGATTTTGGCAGTTACCAGTGGGTAATGACTAAATATGACAGCGGTGATTATGGCGTGCAGTTTGTTAAGTTTATTCAAGGAAAGATGATCGTTATTATTGATATCGATTTGACTGACGGTGAAGATGGAATTGTATATTGTGATATTTCATATTCATTTACAGCAATTGATGATTCTATTATAGAGGATATGCACAATGAAAACACGCAGGCAGTATTTAATGGACATATGAAGCTATGGGAAGACTCTATGAACTATGTCCTTAAGACTGGTGAAATGTTAAAGTAATTAGTAAGTAAAATAAGACGTTGAGTGAGGAGGTCAATCATGTATACAGTGGGCAAAATGTCAAAGCAATTTAAGATTTCAAGAAGTACCTTACTTTATTATGATAAAATTGGCCTCCTTAAACCATCTGGAAGAAGCGAAAGTAACTATAGACTCTATTCAGACAATGAAGTAGAACGATTAAAGCTAATCATACAACATCGGGAAGCAGGAATTCCTCTCGATGACATCGCAAAACTATTTGATGTCGAGAAAAATAGCATCACAGATATATTAACTGATAGGCTAAAATGTATTCAAGGTGATATTAAAATGTTAAAAAAGCAAGAAAGTATGATTTTGTCAGTATTGATAGAAACAGTGAAAAAAGGGGAACGTGGGACTTACAATAAGGAGTCATGGACGGCTCTCTTGCTGAGCTTAGGATTTACATCTAATGAACTTATTGAATGGCATCGGAGTTTTGAACAATCATCATCAAAAGAACATAGCGTATTTCTACAAGCCTTAGGTATGTCAAATGATGAAATTAAGACACTTAAATTGAGCTTGTAATGACCAAATCCTGAATTTATAAATTCAGGATTTTTTTTAACTTTGCTACAGATAGGGTATACTAAACATAGTGGAACACGAGATATTGGAAATAGGAGCGGTTATGAAACTAAAAAACATTTTCACCTTATTAAATTCAGTGATTGTGATCATCATGATTCTTCTTTTCATGGTTCTATCAGTCGCAGTGAACAATACGAATAGTGAGCTTGAATGGGTAGTCCATACTCATGATGTCATCAATAAAGCAGAAGGGCTTATGGCAAATATGGTTGACCAGGAAACAGGGATACGAGGATTTCTTGTAACTGGGGATGCGTTATATCTCGACCCTTATAACGAGGCGATAAAAAGTTTTGATACTGAAATTGACGTATTGAAAATAACTGTGGATGACAATCCTGCACAAGTGGACAGACTGCACGTGATTGAGGCACTTTCAAATAGGTGGCATAGTGAAGTCGCTGAAGTTTATATAGCCATTAAACGTGAAAGTAATTCTAAAGACTTGTATGAAGAGCTGTCAAAGGCGCAAGGGAAACATATTATGGATCAAATTCGCTATGAAGTTGCTGAGTTTGTAAAGGTGGAAGAGGCACTACTTCTTGAAAGAAGTATTAAATATAGCAAACAGCATCAGCTGTCGTTATTTGCAATAACATTTTCTATTGCTGTAGCCCTCGTTGTTGGAGTTATACAATATATAGTCACGAAAAAAGTAACAGGCCCTCTTGAAAAACTCACAAAGCGAATGAGGGTATTTGATCCAAATAATATTGACGATGTAGTTATTCGTGAAAAGAAAACAGTCTACGAAGTATCGGAATTGACAACAGGTTATAAAAAATTAATCGACGAACTGAAGATCAGCCAAAATGAACTGCATAGATTGACGCGAACGGATCAGTTGACGGATGTGTATAACAGAAGATGGTTTGATGAAAATCTTGATCTAGAGTGGAGAAGGGCTAATCGGAACAACAATGAACTTACACTGCTCATGATTGATATAGATTACTTTAAGAATTTTAACGATACCTATGGTCATGTTGAAGGGGATGCCTGTCTAAAGAAAGTGGCTGCTGTGATAGATAACTCCCTGGGAAGACCAATGGACAACGTAGTGCGGTTTGGCGGTGAGGAGTTCGCTGTGCTGCTTCCAGAGACGGATATTGATGGTGGATTGATTATAGCAGAAAAAATACGTAAGAATGTTGAAGCGTTAGGAATTGAAAATAGGCGAGGTGACAGGATGGCCGTTGTGACCGTCAGTATTGGTATAGCATGTGCACACCCCTCTAAAGGCAGCAACTCGGAAACCTTATTGGAGAACGCAGATAAAGCGATGTATGAAGCAAAAAAAGGTGGTAGGAACAAGTCATTCCAATTCAGTTGTTGATATAGAGTAGATCAATGACCACCACTTGAGACTATAAGAAAAGCACGACTCAGCTGAGTCGTGCTTTTAATTATATCTTTTTTACATATTTTGAACTGATTTCAATCCGACCAATACCATCAACTTTGCAGTCAATATCATGGATGCCATCTACGCTTTCGCGCAATTTGATATTTTTTATTTTAGTGCCCTGCTTGATGCCTGTCGCACTGCCTTTTACCTTAAGTTGCTTGATTACAGTGACGGAATCACCATCGTTTAGAATATTGCCGTTTGCATCTTTCCATACATGTTCGGTTGTTTCTTCGGGGCTCCATTCATGGCCACATTCAGGACATATCACTAAGTTTCCATCTTCGTAAGTATATTCAGAATTGCATTTTGGACAATTTGGTATCATGGTTTGTCTCCTTTTATAAATATTTTTCAAATTCTATTATACAAAAAATATAGGAAATAGGACAATATTCTATGACATACTGTTGTCATAGATCCACCCTTATAATGGGATTATACACAATAAGGAGATGAGATAATGAATTATGAAATCGCAACATTAAAAGAAAAGACAGTTGTAGGGAAATCAATCCGGACAACAAATGAGAATGGTCAATCAATGCAAGATATCGGTAAGATGTGGCAAGACTTCTTAGGGCAAGGCTATTATGACATTATTGCTAATCAAGCGACAGGAAAGGGTATTGGATTGTATACAGAGTATGATAGTGATGCGAGTAAGCCGTATACATTTATGTGTTGTTTAGAAGTGTCAAACGAGGATGGAACTGAACTAGAAACAAGAAGAATAAGAGCTGGGAAATATGCTAAATTTACGATTAAAGGCAATCCTATGGAAGCTGTAGGCAAGGCATGGCAGGCAATTTGGTCAATGGATTTAGACCGGAAATTTAGTGATGATTTTGAAGTGTATCATAATGACAGTGAGGATATGGAGAATCAGACGATAGATATTTATGTTTCTGTTATATAGAACGTTAAAGTCCTGACTGAAGTCAGGACTTTTTTATGTACAATAAAAATTATCTCTTAAGTCTATATAGTTGCAATACGATTTTTACCTGTGTTTTTAGCTTGATACATCAGCTGGTCAGCTTTGTGTAGTACTTCTTCAAGATCCTCTGAAAAACAAAGCGTTGCACCAATACTGGCAGTCGTTTTTAGATCAGCATGGCTCCAAGTGATAGATTCGATGTTTTCTCGAATACGCTCAGCTATAATGACTAAATTACTTTGATCGGTGTTGTTGAGTACTATTAAAAACTCCTCACCGCCATAGCGTCCAAGATAATCCCCCTCTCTGAGTGAACTTTTAATGACACGGGCGATTTTTACAAGAACTTCATCACCGATGAGATGTCCATAAGTGTCGTTAATGAATTTGAAATTGTCCAGATCTAAAATGATTATTGCAGAGGATGGTGAAAGCACCTTTTCAAAAAGTTGTAATATATGACCTCTATTAAAGACTTGGGTCAAGCTATCGGTTATGGAGAGTCGATAGAGTTTTTCCTGAGCCTTAGTTTTGCCCCGATACTCAACATAGGTGATGAGTAAAGCGATGAGAAGGAGCGCTGAGGTAACCATTAAAAACATTGTCAAGCGAGATGATTCGCGTATGTGCTGCTCTTTTTCGTAATTGAGCTGTTGCAACAAAGATAATTGCTTGTTGAACTGTTCGAATTTGAACGTATCTAGATTTTCAATGCTTGAGTCTATAGTGTTATCAGTTGTGTTATTCTGATAGGATATAATTGATTCGTAAAAGAAGTCGGCAGCATTAATATAATCTTTCAATTCATAGTAGCTATAGCCAATATATTCTAATATGGTACTTTCATAGGTGAAAGCTGTCGGAATTAAAGAAGCGGCTCTATAATCTAATAGGGCTTGCTGATTATAGTTGATACTGGCGTTTAAGTCTATATCAGTGTAATAATCCCCTAGACTGAGGTTGATTTTATAACGTGAGACATAATCATTTGGATCGAGCTCTTCCAGAAGTGTTTCGAGTTGTAATGCGCCTTTATCATTGTCGTTATTTAATATATTTTCACCACCAATGATGCGACGATATTCTGTTGTTAAATCGACTGCAACATAGTGGGTAATACCGTCCGGATAACGGTCTAAAGCACGCTCTAACATTTTAATTGCTTCCACATATCGTCCATCATAATTATTTACATAGAATAAATAGGCGTAATAGTGTGCATCACCCAAAGGGTATTTTTCTTCTTTGGAAAGAGCAAGACCATAATCTGCCCATTCAGCAGATTCTTTATAGTCAAAATTATAAGCATAACTGTCGGCTAAATTGAAAATAGATTCAATGAGTAAATGCTTCTCTTCTAGAGTTTGCGCAACCTCATACAATAAGAGGTTATGATTAATGGCATTTGGATAGTCGTAAAAGTAAAATTCCAGTTCAGCCAAATAATAAAGTGTTTCTGCGTAAAGTCTTTTATCAACTGATTTATCAACGGTTTCTAAAGCACTGGTAAGGTTGATATAGGCATCGTTATAGTTGTAGTCATTTAGATTGAGACGCGCTTCAAGAAAATGACCTAGCGGTATTAGGGACGACTCATCTTGATATTTTGTCAAAAATGATTCATGTACAGTGTTTGTATATGTGCCACTATAAACAATATCCAAGTAATAATCAGTTTGATCAACCGTAGTTGCAGTGGTGAAAGTGAGTTGAGAAATTATAAAAAAAACTGATATTGTCATAAGGATGTGCTTAAAACTCATAGTAACGCCTTCTTTCGGTTAAGTATATGTACTATTATACCCATCTATCGCCTCCTAAAAAAGGTTTATGCTAACGATAGGTAGTGTAGATTAGACATTTCCCATATTGCCACTTATAATAACTACATAGGTATAACTAGGAGGAAAACGAAATGATCAGTGCATCGGCTGCAAAAATTATAAATATGTTACCCGTTAAATTGGTAACTTACCTTTCCAGGAAAGTTGTTGATAAATATTTGAACAAATATGCAACTATCCACATTACGGGAAAAGAGAATTTAAAAAATATTACAACACCGACAATCTTCGTCTGCAATCATCTAAGCAATTCTGACGGATTGGTTTTGGATAAAGCGTTAAAAGAAATAGATCCAACATTTGTAGCAGGGATTAAACTATCGGATGATGCTGTTACAAACATTGGTATCAATGTCATTAAGACGACAAACATAAGACCTGATTCTGCCGACAAGGAAGGACTCAAAAAAGTTATTAAGCTTGTGAAGCAAGGCGAAAGTCTATTGATTTTTCCTGAAGGCACAAGAAGTAGAGTTGGCAGTCTCCTTGAAGCAAAAAAAGGCATCCTACTTATTGCTAGAATGACTGGGGCACCCATTGTTCCAATCGGATTACATGGAAGTGAGAAACTGTTGCCAATCAATAAAGATGGGAAGATGAGTGCGGAGTCCTTTAATTATGCAGATGTTCATATCAACATTGGCAAGCAGTTTGAACTGCCTAAAAGAGAAAAAAACCAAGATAAGAAAGAACATGAGGCGCATACTACGATTTATTTAATGAAGAGAATTGCAGAATTATTGCCTGAATCATATAGGGGTGTTTATAAAGCATAATCATAGCTTTTAGAAATTGTTAACTATGGAGGGCGTAATCATGGAGTATGTATACTATAAATGTTTAACTTGCGGATTTGTACATCAAGAACCCTCATATTGGAGTGGTCATGGACCTGAGGATCAAATCGAGATGCAACATATTAACCTAGAAACAAAAGAGTTTTGTAATGATATAGTTTTAAAAATTATTGAGGATGCGTCATTATAGTCTCAAATACATGTGTCATTAAGCAAATGAATAGAAGGAGACAAAATGTCATTTAACAAATTAGGAATCAACCATTTTTATACACAGATCTTAGAGGACAACTATATAACAGAACCGACACCAATACAGGACCTGGCTATTCCAGTGATATCAAAGGGAAAGGATCTTATTGCCGAGGCTCAAACAGGAACAGGAAAGACCTTGGCCTTTTTGTTGCCAGCTCTTCAGAAAATAGAAATAGGGTCAGACCATGTGTCCGTACTGGTCATTGCACCGACAAGAGAATTAGCCATTCAGATAACAGACGTGGCAAAAATGTTCTACGATGTCATGGTATTAAATATCTATGGTGGACAGGATTATACGGCACAAATGCATGCATTGCAGGGCACGGTTGATATTATTATCGCAACGCCTGGCAGACTGCTACATCATCTTAGAAAAGGAAGACTGGATTTATCGAAAGTTCATACTTTTGTCATTGATGAAGCGGACAATCTATTTAAAGGTGGCTTCCTTGCAGATGTGGAGGAAATAAATACTTACCTGTCAGGAGAAAAACAGACTCTTCTATTTTCCGCAACCATAGATGACACGGTATCGGCTTTTGCCAAGAAATACATGTCAGACTATAACAATATCGTTGCGCCAAAAGAAAAAGTGACATTGGATAATATCACTCAGTTGGTGGTAGTATCCTCCAACAGGAGAAAGGTCAATGACCTGCTGGAAATAATCAAGCGAGACAAACCTTCCAAAGGCATTATCTTCTGTCGATCTCGAATCGGCGTTGATAGTCTATATGAACACTTAAAAGAAGCGAATCTATCAGTTGAAAAACTGCATGGTGGGCTAAATCAAACCACACGTGAACTCGTCATGACTGGATTTAGGGAAGGCACATTTAAGTTTCTTGTATCAACAGATGTTGCATCGCGAGGTCTGGACATCAGCCAAGTGTCCCATGTCATCAACTATAATTTGCCGGATCAACCTGAGGATTATGTACATCGGATTGGCCGAACGGGCAGAGCTGGTTATACAGGAGTCGCTTATACGGTATTGACTGGAAAAGATGCGTTGAGATTAGAAAAAATCGAAGAGTATATTGAGATGGAAATTGATAAATTGACATTTGAGATCCCACAAAAAGAAATTAATGTGGCTAGTGACCATAAGAGGAAATAAGGTCTACTGCAATGTAGTTGACAAACAAGAAGAAATATCTTAAAATCAATGTATCTTAAATTTGAGATATTTGCTAAGGGGATGTTAACGATGGATATGAAAAATGTAAATGAGTTTTTGCCTATTAAGTTTTTAATTGTGCTTGGCAAACTAAATGCATCTGTTTTTGGAACTGTTAATAAACATATTAAAGACATTGGCTTCAATACAACGGAATTTTTGATTATGTATGCAATAGCATCTAATGGTGCATTGACGGTTCAAGATATTGCCTCAAGAATTACTGTCACATCTGGTAATATGACATATACAGTAGATAAATTAGAAGAGAAAGAGTTGGTTAAACGTGTCCGATGTGATGAGGATCGACGAAAAGTCTTTATTGATTTTACCGATAAAGGCAAAGGCGTATGGTCTGAGACTCTAGCTGAACATATGGCCTACATGAAAGACGCATTTGAATCAATAGACGAAGAGACAATCGAAGAGACAATACAATATATGAAAGTCATCGGAAGAATGTTTGATAAAGATAAGCAGTAAAATGGTTATCAACGAGGATGGTGATTAAAGTAGTTTGCCAATGGCAGACTATTTTTTTTGAATAAAGGTTAAAGGAGCATTAAAATGAGCAATACTCATTTACCTTTTATAAGACAAACAAAACACCGGATTATCATTTGTAATCCGGTGTTAGACATGTAGCGCCTGTTAACGGTTGACATAGTGCCTAATCATCAATGTATGCCAATTAAGGATGCAATTCATAGATGATTACGTGACCGGGTGTTGATGGATGCGGATCCAGGTAGTGAGGATTGGTACCGATGGATTCATCCAAGAACAAGACTGCATTTTCTTCAGGTCTGAAAGCGGCATAGACGTCAATTACCTCATAATCATAAAGTAGACTATAGCCTCCGATTACTGTATTCATTGCAAGAATCAATCCATCAAATCCGTTATAAGCTGTGCCAAATAGTAGATGACCTATCCATTCAACCGGTAATGGATTATACAGGTTCAAGAAGTATATATCGGCATCTGGATTAAGTCCTTTCTGATCTATGCTTCCTCTGATAAGGAGCATGATGTCGTTCAAGTTGCTTTCAAATTCAAGAATTGCTCCTGATAAATCAGGCATGCTGACCAATAAACTTGGTAATGTTACTGTCGTCCAGTCAGGATCGTAGGCAATAGCCATTGCAAGTTGTTGTTCGAAATCGTCGGCGGTAATATCCAAGTCATATTCAACAGCCAAAAATGCATAGATGTGTTCGACAAATGGCCCAAGAAGATCATTGGCACCGATGCTGATGGTTATTACTTTTGCCTTTCTTATCTTTGTATTGATATGTTGATCGTGGCGCATGGCATTTAATAGGTCACCGCTGGTTTGCCCTTCGATTGCCTTGTTTCTCAATTTCATATGTCCGTCGATGATGTTCAGTTCATCGAAATAAAGGTTTACGTAGCTATCGTCATTCATCGCACTTAACCCAACGGCAATCGAATCGCCTAGTGCGACAAAATTCGTTCGTTCTTTATCTGTATTTGCCTGCGGTGGAAGATCTGGCGCTGCATAGGCTATACTTGCGGCAGTACACATGATCAGCACAAGCAGTAATACAAGACTCTTTTTCATGTTGTTCCTCCTCCTTTCAGTGATTAACCCTATACAATTATATTTACATAAAGGCACTATGACCTACTTATGTTTATACCCCAAAATAAGGGGTATAATTTTAAATTTAGGTTACAAAACATAGTACGAAAGTATTTCGACTAGTTTATAATTATGTTAAAATAGAAATGAATACAATAAACGATTAAATGCAATGATAAGGAGCGGAAATTTATGTTATTACTACATTACCCATCGTGAACAAGCAGTAGAAAAGCCAAGGTTTGGCTTGACGAAAACAATATTTCATATGAATTAAGGTTGATCCATAAAGACAATCCAAAAGCGGACGAAGTACGTCGATGGATGGCACTAAGTGGATTGGAACTGAAGCGTTTTTTTAATACAAACGGAAAATTGTTCAAGGAGCAAAATTTGAAGGAGCGTTGGGATAGTTTATCTGAAGATGAATTGTTGGCAATTCTTGAAAGTGATGGGATGATTCATAAACGTCCAGTACTTGTAGGCGACGATTTTGCTTTAACAGGCTTTAAAATCGCTGAGTGGGAAAATCAATTTAATAAATAAGAAGATAATATAAAAGAGCTTCTAAACAACGGTTTGTTGTTTGGAAGCTCTTTTTAATGTAATAGTTCTTAATGAGTGGATTTATTGAATCATATCAATAAAATATTCATGAAATCTATGATTTGTTGTTAACTCTGGATGGAATGAGGTCGCCAGGATATGATTTTCTCTTACAGCGACAATTTCATCATTGACTGTATGGAGTATCTGAACGCTTGGACCAACTTGAGTCACTAGCGGTGCTCGAATAAAGACCAGTGGCAGTGGGCCAGCGGATACCTTAGAGATGTATCCAGTCGTGCTGAAACTATCCAATTGCCTTCCATAAGCGTTTCTTTTGACAGTAATGTCCATTATATTTAAATGGCTGTGTCCAGCATCTTCTATTCTATTTGCCAACAATATCATTCCGGCACAAGTACCCCAAGTAGGTAAACCATTCTCAATATGACGAATGAGTGAGTCTTTCATGTCAAAATCATCTAATAACTTGCCCATAGCAGTTGATTCACCACCTGGTAAAATAAGACCATCAAGTAGAGAGAGTTGATCCACGGACTTCACTTCTATGCTTTCGTGACCAAGCTGATCAATAATGGCAATGTGTTCTCTAAATGCCCCTTGTAAGGCAAGTACACCGATTTTTTTCATTTTAGTATCCTCTGTTGGCCATTTTGTCGTTTTCATCGATTGTATAAACATTGATACCAACCATTGCTTCCCCTAAGTTCTCAGAGACTTCTGCCAACATTTGAGGATCATTATAGTGAGTAACCGCTTTGACAATAGCTGCAGCTCTTTTCTCTGGGTCACCTGATTTAAATATGCCTGAACCAACAAACACACCATCACATCCAAGTTGCATCATCATAGCAGCGTCAGCTGGAGTTGCAACACCACCTGCGGCAAAGTTTACAACCGGTAGTTTACCCTGCGCGTAAATATATTCAACTAACTCAATTGGAGCCTGTAATTCCTTTGCGGCATTAAACAATTCTTCTTTTTTCAAGCTTTGGATACGACTGATTTCGCCGTTCATCATTCTCATGTGCTTAACCGCTTCTATGACGTCTCCCGTACCGGGTTCCCCTTTTGTTCTAATCATTGATGCGCCTTCTGTAATTCGACGCAAGGCTTCGCCAAGATTCTTAGCGCCACACACAAATGGCACTTTGAAGTCTCTTTTGTTGATATGCAAAGTAGGGTCGGCTGGTGTAAGCACTTCACTTTCATCTATGTAATCGACACTTAAAGATTCCAGTATTTGAGCTTCTACAAAGTGACCGATTCTGACTTTGGCCATAACAGGAATTGAAACAGCTTCTTGAATACCCTTGATCATTTGTGGGTCAGATGCTCTTGCAACGCCGCCATCTTTTCTAATATCAGCTGGTACTCTTTCTAAAGCCATAACAGCACATGCACCTGCTTTTTCTGCAATGATTGCCTCTTCTGGTGTTGTTACATCCATAATAACGCCACCTTTTAACATTTGAGCTAAGTTTTTATTAAGTTCGTTTTGTTGATTCATGATTGTACCCCTCCTGAAAATTAATTGTGTTTATCGCGTAAATACAATTGTTATTATACGGGTACAATACTAAAAGGTCAATGGGTACAATTGCAAAAGTATGAGCGGTACAATTTACACAAAATTTGATTATTTTCGTTAAATAGTAATTTATTATGGGTATAAAATAAGTATCGGTGATACATGAACGGCAAAATAACAAGAAGGGGGAAGTACAAATGAAAGTAAGTAAAAATTCGGTAGAACATCATATCTGGGGAAAGGTTTGTGACAGATGGGATTTAATGAAATCTGAGGACTTAAGTGTTATTCATGAAAAAATGCCACCTAATTATTTTGAGCCAAAGCATTACCATGATAGGTCGAAACAGTTTTTCTTTGTGTTGTCAGGCCAGGCAACAGTGGTAGTGGATAATGAAGTTGTCGTATTAAATGAGAATGACGGTATAGAGATTCATGCAAAAGCAGTTCATCAAATGCGGAATAATTCTGAGCATGATGTTGAATTACTTATTATTTCATCTCCTACCTGTACAGGAGATAGGGTGGATGTTGAATAATTTCGAAAGTTGTTTCAATACGTTTCTGACGTGTCGTTGGATTTGGTGTAAACCGAATCCAACGCATCTATTTTCACTGGGCATTAAGTGTTAGGATGCTCCAACTATCGAGTTCATCTGGTAGGTGTATAATTGTCCAATATTGCATTATTGTAAATCCTGTTCGCTTGATAGATAATCGATTAGTGATTTAAAAGTTTTTCTGAAATCTGTTGACAGTCATTTTTTTTGTGTTAGTATATGAGTATATTCAAATATAGTCATATTCGAATATCACGATGTACGGGAGGTCCTATGGAAAAGTTATTTAAAACTCTTGGTGATGAAAATAGGTTACGCATATTGAATTTACTAACTATAGAAGAGTTGTGTGTTTGTGAAATAGAAGTTGTACTTGATTTAACACAGTCAAATGTATCACGTCATTTAGCTAAATTGCGTAGTGCTGGTCTTATCATTGGCGATAAAGATAAGCAGTGGATTCACTATAAGGTCAGTGATGGGGTGAGACTAGACAATAGACACCTATTTGACTACTTATTGGATAAATTCCAAGGAACGACTGTATATCAACAAGATAAAAACAGACTAAAAAGCTACAAAGAGAGTTCGTATACCTGCCAAACAATTAGGGCGGACAGAGCCTTTGTAATGAATTATTTAGAGGCTGAAAATAGCTTTTGAATAAAGAATAAATAATAAAGAATTAAGGAGCGATTTAATGAGTAAGCAAAAATTAGAGGGCATCAGTTTCTTTGAACGAAATCTGACGCTGTGGGTAGCAATATGTATGGTGTTAGGCGTGATGATTGGTAAATTCATGCCGAATATTCCCGCTTTCCTTGGAAACTTTGAATACGCCAATGTATCAATTCCAATTGCCATTTTAATTTGGTTAATGATTTACCCAATGATGATGAAAGTTGATTTTAAAAGTGTTAAGAACGTAGGCAAGAATCCTAAAGGGCTTTATGTAACTTGGGTAACAAATTGGTTGATCAAACCTTTTACCATGTTTGGGATTGCCTATTTCTTTTTCTATGTGGTCTTCAAGAATGTCATTCCAGCTGATCTTGCTAAAGAGTATCTAGCAGGTGCAGTATTACTTGGAGCAGCACCTTGTACAGCCATGGTATTTGTATGGAGTCACTTAACAAAAGGGAATCCTGCTTATACAGTGGTACAGGTGGCGACTAATGATTTGATTATTCTATTGGCTTTTACACCTATTGTAGCCTTTTTATTAGGGGTCAGTGGTGTTCAGATACCATGGAATACTCTAATTTTATCTGTGGTGTTATTTGTTGTAATTCCCTTGGTTGCAGGTATCTTGACGAGAGGTTCTGTTATTAAGAAACATGGACTTGATTATTTTAATAAGGTCTTTTTACCAAAGTTCAACAATATAACAATTGCTGGCTTATTATTAACACTTGTGATTATATTCTCTTTCCAAGCAAATGTGATTCTAAGCAACCCGCTACACATTGTGTTAATTGCAATTCCGTTGACTATACAGACCATACTGATTTTCTTTGTTGCTTACTTAACAAGTAAGTCAGTGGGCTTACCCCATGATATTGCCGCACCAGCTGGGATGATTGGTGCATCAAATTTCTTTGAATTAGCGGTAGCTGTAGCGATTGCCTTATTTGGTACTGATAGCCCAGTGGCTCTTGCAACAATTGTAGGTGTTTTAGTAGAAGTTCCAGTTATGTTGCTGTTAGTGAAGATTGCAAATAATACAAGAGGCTGGTTTAAGCCAGTATTACAACAATAAAGGTTTTATTACAAGAGATTTAAACTGAGTTTAGGAAGAATCTATAAATACACGGAAAGCCATATCAACAGTATTAATATAGTTGATATGGCTTTTATTATGCAATAGATATCTTGTCTTTCAGTGTGATAAGTCGTTGGTTGGAGGACCCTCTAAACCGTAGGGTGATATCCTTCAGCTCACTGACAAAAGGTCCATCCACCATGACATCTACTAAGCTGAGTATTTCATCTGTATAAGGTGTATATTTTCGACCGCCTGGGATCAAGTCTTGATCATGTAAGTAGCCAGAGTAGAGCCAAACGGTTTTCTTAGGGAAGGTCTCCTTGACCTTTTTAAGAAAAGGGAGAAGGGCTTCTTGACTCTCTTCCTCCATAGGCTCACCACCAAGCACAGTCAATCCACTGACGTGATTAGGTTTTAAACTGTGCAGAACATCGTCCTGAATCGCTTCGGTAAAAGGTTGTCCAAAGCTAAAACTCCACGTAGCGGTATTGAAACAATCTTTGCATTTCAGGCGACAGCCAGAGACGAAGAGGGAAGTTCTCACCCCTTCGCCATTGGCAATATCATTGTATTTAATTTCTCCGTAATACATTATAAATGTAACACTCTTTCTTTAATTTCTTGCGTTCTTCCTTGGTTAAAGAACTGTGTCCCAATGTATCCGCATGTTCTACGGGCTACAGACATGAGGTCTTGATTTTCGTTGCCGCAGCTTGGACATCGCCATATTAATTTTTCGTCATTGTCGATGATGTCTATCTCGCCATCGTAACCGCACTTATGACAATAGTCAGATTTGGTATTAAGCTCAGCGTACATGATATTGTTGTAAATATACTGCATCACTGAGATGACAGCAGGAATATTGCTTAACATATTTGGCACTTCAATGTATGAAATGGCCCCGCCTGGACTTAGTTCTTGGAATTTCGATTCGAATCCAAGCTTTGTGAAGGCGTCAATTTCTTCTGTTACATGAACATGGTATGAGTTGGTAATGTAATTTTTATCTGTAATGCCTTCAATCACCCCAAAGCGTTTTTGAAGGAGTTTGGCAAACTTATAAGTTGTTGATTCTAGTGGTGTACCGTAGACACTGAAATCAATTTGATGTTTTGCTTTCCAACCAGCGCAGGCATCGTTCATGTATTGCATCACAGAAAGGGCAAATGGCTCAGCTGACGGATCGGTATGAGATTTGCCTGTCATATACTTTACACATTCGTAAAGACCAGCATAGCCTAATGAAATAGTTGAATAACCATTGTAAAGAAGTTTATCAATGGTTTCTCCTTTTTCAAGACGTGCTAGGGCACCGTGTTGCCATAGAATTGGTGCAGCATCTGATTTTGTACCTTTTAAACGATTGTGTCGCGCGAGTAACCCGCGGTAACATAGTTCCAGACGCTCATCGAAAATCTTCCAGAATGTTTCTAAGTCTCCTTTTGAACTAAGGGCAAGATCCACTAGGTTAATTGTCACTACTCCCTGGTTAAAGCGACCGTAGTACTTAGGCTGATTGTTTTCGTCTCGGTAGGGCGTCAGGAATGAGCGACAGCCCATACACGTGTAGCAATCACCTATTTTCAGTTCGCGCATTTTCTTTTCTGAAATATAGTCTGGGACCATACGCTTGGCGGTACATTTAGCGGCAAGTTCACTAATTCTAAAGTACTCTGAGTCCTCGTGAATATTGTTTTCTGATAATACATAAATCAATTTAGGGAATGCTGGTGTTGTCCAAACACCTTTTTCGTTTTTAACCCCTTGGTAACGCTGCTTCAGCATTTCTTCCACAATCATGGCTAAGTCATCACGTAGACGACCTTCTTCCACTTCGTTCAAGAACATGAACAAGGTCACAAATGGCGCTTGACCATTTGTCGTCATCAAGGTGATGATTTGGTATTGGATCATTTGTACACCACGGTTAATTTCTTCTTTTAAACGTTTTTCAACAATTTTATCAAACTTCTCTTGGCTAAGCTCAATGTCTGCCATAGACATTTCGGTTGCAACATCTTTGATGATACGTTGTCTCGAAATATCGACGAATGGGGCTAGATGACTTAGCGTAAGGGATTGTCCACCGTATTGCGTACTGGCAATTTGTGCGATGATTTGTGTCATGATATTACAAGCTGTGGCAAAGGTGTGTGGTTTTTCAATCATTGTACCACTGATGACCGTACCGTTTTGTAACATGTCCTCTAAGTTAACCAAGTCACAATTGTGCATATGTTGTGCAAAGTAATCGGTATCATGAAAATGAATAATGCCTTCGTCGTGGGCTTCGGATATATCTGTATCTATAAGAAAGCGTCTAGTGATATCTCTACTGACTTCACCGGCCATATAATCTCTTTGGACAGAGACAATTGTAGGATTCTTATTTGCATTTTCTTCTTTTGCTTCTTCGTTTTCCGCTTCAATAAGGGTTAATATTTGCTCATCTGTAGAATTTGATTTTCTTACAAGATCTCTTTTGTAGCGGTATTTGATGTAGGTTTTTGCTACCGGGAATGCGCCTAGTTCAAGTATATGATCTTCTACTTGATCTTGAACTTCTTCAACTGTAATACCATCTTTTGCAGAAAAAGCTATTTTCCCAGCGATATCTCTAATAGCATCTGTGCTGATCTGTTCTGCTAGTGTAACTTCTTTGTTGGCTGCTGCAACTGCACTGATTATTTTTGTAATATCAAAAGTATCCATACTACCGTTTCTTTTTCGAATGTCCATATGTAATTCGCCTCGCTTTTTATTATTGTCATTTGGAATAATGTTTATTATCGAATACTATATATATGTATTCTGAATATTTAAAACACAACATATAGTATGTGTTCTGAATCACGATACATATTGTACAGGAATAATTTAGGGATTTCAAGTCATAAAAATAACGCCTTTTACACTGATGTTGTGAACTCAGTATAAAAGGCGTTTAAATTATTTTTTGGATATATTTTATTGGGATTGTACCGCCGTAATAGCTACACCGACGATATCATTTGCTGCTGAACAACCTCTAGAAAGGTCATTGACAGGTTTTGCGATTCCCTGAGTCACTGGGCCATATGCTTCTGCCTTTGCCAGTCGTTGCGTAAGTTTGTAACCGATATTTGCAGCGTCTAAATCTGGGAAGATAAGAACGTTGGCATTACCGGCAATTTGGCTGTCAGGCGCTTTTTGAGATCCAACGCTTGGTACGATGGCCGCATCTAGTTGGAACTCGCCATCGATTTTGATCTCCTTATAAAGCTCTTTGGCTATCTTTGTGGCCTCAACCACTTTGTCAACATCAGGATGGGTGGCACTGCCCATAGTAGAGTGGGAGAGCATACCGACAATTGGTTCCTCGCCAACGAGGCTTTTGAATGACACAGCAGAGCTACCAGCAATAGCAGCCAGTTCTTCCGCATTGGGATTTTGCACAAGGCCGCAATCTGAGAAAACGAATGTGCCATTGGCACCAAGGGTGCAATCAGGCACCACCATGACAAAGAACGAGGAAACTATTTTTGTATTTGGTGCTGTTTTAAGAATTTGTAATGACGGGCGCAAGACATCCGCTGTTGAGTGACAAGCACCTGCGACCATACCGTCCACGTCATTCATTTTCACCATCATGACACCAAAGTAGAGTGGACTTTCTCTTAATTTAGCTCTTGCTTCTTCTTCTGTCATACCCTTATGGCCTCTTATCTCAACCAGTTTTGACACATAGGCATCCATTGAGTTGAAGTTGTCAGGATCTACAATCTTTGCACCTGATATATCTAAACCTTCAGCAACGCTCTCTATTTTATCAGGATCTCCAATCAGTACAATATCGCAAAAATCTTCTTTTATAATAGTTGCAGTTGCTTCTACAGTTCTTCTGTCCATGGATTCTGGAAGAACGATAGTCTTTCTTTGTGCTTTCGCACGCTCTTTAATGCCGTCGATAAAATTCAATATGATGACTCCTTTCTTTTATTTTATTGATTCACTGATTTAAGTGACATTAAACAGAATATCGAAAATAATATGTTGGAAGTTGAAGTTATGCAACGAACATTGTATAATTTGTTTAAGGAAAAAGTAAGACTGTTGGTAAATAATGCATCATAGTTTTTCATATGGAACAGCAAATAAATATTTTTCTGCTTAAATAGTGTTATGTGTTGATATAGCTGGAAAAGCTAGATGATAAGTAGCATGATGATAGTCGATTAATAGATTGTTTTTAAAATATATTTGACATTTAAAAAAATGCATGATAGAATACTGATGTTGCTTAAATTAAGAAGTAATAATGTTAACTTTTCACAATTTAGATTAGAATTATATGAAGATATCTTCCTAATTTTAACTGTATTTGTTATCGGTTATACAATGGTTTAAGAAAAAATACAAATTAGGAGGTACTCATTATGAATGGTACAGTAAAATGGTTTAACGCAGACAAAGGATTTGGTTTTATTACAGCAGAGAATGGTACGGATGTATTCGCACATTTCTCACAAATCAACGTTGATGGTTTCAAGACTTTAGAAGAAGGTCAAAAAGTTACTTTCAATGTTACAGAAGGACAAAAAGGTCCTCAAGCTGAAAACATCGAATTAGTTTAATTATAACTATTGAAGCCCCGTGCATATTGCATGGGGCTTTTTACGTGATAAGAAAAGAATAGCGCCAGTATACAAAGAATCCCAGGAATGAGAGTGTAATTCTTTCATTCCTGGGATTCTTTGTGTACTGGCATTAGGCTCGCCAACGCGAGCCAGAGAACCGCAGGTTCTCGGCTATTCTACTCAAGTGATTGAGAACCGCAGGTTCTCGGCTATTCTACTCAAGTGATTGAGAACCGCAGGTTCTCGGCTATTCTACTCGGGTGATAGAGAACCGCAGGTTCTCGGCTATTCTACTTAGTTGATTGAGAACCGCAGGTTCTCGGCTACTCTACTTAGTTGGTTGAGAACCGTAGGTTCTCGGCTATTCTACTTAGTTGGTTGAGAACCGTAGGTTCTCGGCTATTCTACCTACGCTGATTTAATAGCGCAAAAAAGGATATAATAAATCAAAAGGAGTGAACTTATGAAGAAAGCAATCATATATATATCATTATTACTGACGGTACTACTAATAGGTTGCACACCGCCTACACAGAAAGAAGTCGCCGAAGAACCAGTTGTATTGGAGGAACCTGCTATGGAGGATGCTATAAAAGAGGAAGCTGAACCTGTTGCTGAATACAGAAAGATAACAGCGGAAGAAGCTAAAGATATGATGGTCGAAGGTAACCTGACGATTGATGTACGAACGAAAGAGGAATATGATCAAGGGTATATCGAAGGTGCGCTTCTTGTACCACTAGATACATTGATGAGAGAAGAGTATGACCAGCTACCCGAAAAGGACCAAGTGATTCTTGTCTACTGCCGTAGCGGCAATAGAAGTAGAACGGCATCTCAACTCCTTGTGAAAGCAGGGTATACGCAGGTATATGATTTTGGTGGCATTAATTCTTGGCCGTATGATGTTGTAAAAGAATAGCATATTTACAAAAATGACAGAACTCCTTAAGAGTGTCTGTCATTTTTTTCGAATATATTAATTCACTCTGCGTATCGGTATTTGAAGTTCTGTGATAAATTCGTCAGCCGAGTCAGAGTAGTCACTGTCAACAATATTATTTTCTATGGAGTCACCGACAATGCTGTATCCACTAGTGTCAATCCAATCCACCAAGGTCTTATAATGCTTAACAAGGTCCGTGTAAGGACCAATGACCGTCATGCAAGCATAGTCATTTTTAGGCAGAATAATAGGTGCCGTTGGTGCTTGGCTGTCCAGTGGATTCACTTCTATAAAATATCTGAATTGATTAAATACGCCATTCTCCATATCCTCTTTTGGGAGAGAGGTAAAGACCTGTCCCTCAACTAACCAAGAACTGAATTTCAAGTAATTTTCATTCCGTTTAAAAATTTCTTTTAACTCCTGAGAATCATCTACACCAATCGTTTTTAAGAATATCCCTTGTCGCTGGTCAATTGTTTCAACCGTGATTTTTCCTAATTTCGTTTTTGCATGCTCAAATAGTTCTAATTTGGAATCTATCTTATGCTTAAGGTTGGTCAATTTCTGTATTTCCATTTCTAAATCCTGATTTTTCTTCTTGAGCATAAAAAGAAGTCGGTCTGCCTTTTTATTGTTCATGTAGTCCTCGATATCACTAAGAGAGATCCCTAATGTCTTTAAAAATAGAATACGGCTTAATTTGAACATACTGCCAATATCATAATAGCGATAGTTGTTGTCAGCATTTTTTTCGGGATTTAGAAGATTCATCTTGTCGTAATGACGGAGCGTTTCGGTTGTTGTATTAAAGATCCTAGCTAGTTCACCTATTAAAAATTTATCCTTCATTAGCCCTCCTATAACTATTGTTATTCTATCAAATTGACAGAATTTACACAAAATTTAATTTTTTCTCTTGACATTAGTGTTACCCGAATGTTTATAGTCGAATTAATACTAATAAATATTTGCCGGGGGGCATGTGAAAGGAGACTATTATGTATACGATTAAAAATAAGTATATGGTTTTAGTTGGGGCACTACTTGCACAGGTTACAATTGCAGGATTGTACGCATGGAGTATCATGGGAACAGCATTACAAGCAGAGCATGGTTGGAGTGGGGATCAAACCTTCTTTCCATATGCCTTAGCTCAATTCATTTTTGCTTTTAGTACGTTATTGTCAGGTCGAATTGTCGATAAAAAAGGGCCGAGACCTGCACTTGCAATTGGGGCTGTTTTATATGGCGGGGGTCTTATACTTTCTTCATTTGTTACCTCGCCAGAACTGCTGTATTTAACTTATGGTGTCATTACAGGCGCTGGTGTCGGTTTTGTCTATGTATGTCCACTGTCCACTTTAATTAAGTGGTTCCCAGCAAAACGAGGCATGATTACAGGACTATCTGTTGGTGTTTTCGGTGGCGGGAGCATTATTTTCAAAGAAGTTCTATCTAAGTTATTAGTGGTCAATACAGTTTCAGAAGTATTTTTTACATTAGGAATTATATCATTTGTGTTAATTTTAATCGGCGCCCTACTAACAAATAATCCTGAAGGCTACGTGAAACAAGCAGCTGTCAAAGGTGAACAGGACTATACGACTGCTGAAATGATACAGACAAGCAAATTCAAATTAACTTGGGTAATGTATTGGTTAGCGGTTATTCCAGGTTTATTAGTTCTTGGAGCTGCTAAAAATATTGGTATTGAAGTTGCTGGGCTTGAAGCATCGGTTGCTGGTGGCGTTATTTCACTGTTAGCAATAGCTAATGCAAGTAGCCGTTTGGTATCGGGCACTTTATCGGATAAGTTCGGAACATTGAATATGCTTAAAGCGATCTTTGTCATTACAATCGTTTCCTTATTGTCTTTAAGTTTCGTAGCTGGGAGCACAGGTGTATTCTATATCAGTGTTGCGGGGGTTGCTGTCGGGTACGGTGGCTTCTTGGCACTATTTCCGACCTTCACCAACCAGGAATTTGGCTCTTATAGGTATGGCTCGAACTATGGTGTTGTTTATCAGGCCTACGGTCTTGCGGCTTTAACAGGCATATTAATTAAGCGCCTAGCAGGTTCATTTACCACGACCTTTATTATTTCTGCAGTGGCAGCGATGATAGGCCTCGGCATCGCCTTTATGATTAGGGAAGGTGAAACGGAAGTTGTTGATACTCAGGTAGCTTCTGCAGGTACAAGAGCATAGGCGGAATAAAATAAGTAGGAATCCTTTGAAACACTTAACTATTTTAATAGTTAAGTGTTTTTTTATGCATGTATCCAGAGAAATTTAGATATACTAGATAGAGAGGTGATGTAGATGAATAGAATAGGGTACCTAAAAAAGCATG
>Ga0209379_10000713_pt1 | contig 24666 bp, 17 predicted proteins | sample tdDd001_FD_187124 | JGI IMG/M metagenome (GOLD analysis project Ga0209379, IMG submission 187124) | Marine sediment microbial communities from the Atlantic coast under amendment with organic carbon and nitrate - tdDd00.1 (SPAdes)... | ecosystem: Environmental > Aquatic > Marine > Coastal >...
CCTGGGAAGGTGGGTTGTTCGGAATTCAGGAGTTGCACTATCAATTCCGTCGTTTTAAGCAGGTGTTGAAGCAAGGTAAACATGTGTTGATGGTGGATGTGGAACCTAATCAGGAAATCACATTGGCAAATGTGACCCTGGCGCATGATAAGCTGAAACCTGCTGGTATCGGCAAGTCGCCACCACATTGGCTGATAACAACCCAAAATAACTGGGAGAAAATGAAACGTACTCTGCCGTAGCGCCAGTATCGTGTCAGAGAAGAGAAAAGGGAGGCGTACCAGCCTCCCTTTATAAATTAAACCCCTCTATCATTAAAGCCCTTCTTAGTTAAAGTCCTTTTTCATTAAAGAATATGTCCCGGAGCTGGAAAATATACTCAGCCTCGCTAGCCATCAGGACCACCAGCACCAACAGTACCAGCGGTGGTAAAAAAATGGTGTAAACCAAAGCTAGCCGTTCCCATAGCATATGCATGAAAACACTGGCGATAAGTCCGGCTTTGAGCGCCATGAACAGCAAGATCAGGCTCCAGCGAAGCAGGCCTTCAAAATGAAAGTAATCGACAAGGTAAGACAGGGTACTGAGAACAAACAATAGCCCCCATATTTTCAGATACAGGCTGATGGGGTGTTGTTGTTTATGCTCGCTTGAACTTGAATGTGATGTATTCATGCCCGAACCCTCCTACCACAAGTAGAAAAAGGCAAAGATAAAAACCCAGACCAAGTCGACAAAGTGCCAGTAGAGTCCAGCTATCTCGACGATCTCGTAGTTGCCGCTGCGGTCGTAGTTTCCTCGCCACACTTTCGCGGCGACGATAAACAGGTAGAGAACCCCAATGCTGACATGCAGGCCGTGAAAACCGGTGATCATAAAGAAACTCGCGCCGAATTGTGCTGCGCCCGCTTCATTGCCCCAGGGACGGACGCCTTCCTCTATCAGCTTGGTCCATTCGAATACCTGCATGCCAACGAAACTGAGCCCGAACAGTGCTGTGATCATCATCAACAGCGCAGTAAGACGCCTTTTTCGCTGGTAGCCAGCATTGACAGCCATGGCCATGGTGCCGCTGCTGGTGATCAGAATGAAAGTCATGATCGCAATCAGGATCAGTGGGATCGATTGGCCGCCGATGGTCAGGGCAAAGACTTCGCTGGGAATCGGCCAGGGGGTCGTGGTGGTCATTCTGACGGCCATATAGCCGGTCAAAAAACAGCCAAAGACAAAGATATCACTGAGCAGAAACAGCCACATCATGGCTTTGTTGGAAGACACCCGGAATACGGCTTGGTCTGCTGAGTAGTCCGCGACGATGGAAGCCCATGGGCCGGACGGAGTTGACGGGGTATCCATACGTATTTACCTCTTATGTAAATCGCAACAGCCCCAATAAAAATAACCAGACAAAGAGTAAAAAATGCCAGTACCGGGTGCATAGGCTCAGTGACGGATAAAGGGAGTCACTGTGCCTGTTGATAGCATGGAATACTGCTATCGCAAGGGCTATTAGCCCGCCCAGCACATGCAGTCCATGCAGGCCAGTTAACAGATAGAAGAAACTATTGGCCGGGTTGCCCCCGACACTGTAATTCAGGTCAAGCAGTTGTTGCCATGCCCATAGCTGGGCCAATATAAAGCCCAGAGTAAAAAAGACGGCGAGGTTCAGCAACGACCGACATGCATGGACAGATGGCAGCAAAGCCGCTTTTCGACAGCATAGGTGCATCGTTACGCAGCTCATCACAAGCATAGCAGTGCTGATACTGAGCTGCCATGGCTCACTGAGCGGTTGCCAGTCACTGAGCGTCATCCGGATCCGGTAGGCGACGGTAAACAAGAAAAACAACATGGTGACCACCGCTATCAGAAGCCAGAGCCCGGTCGAGGCTGAGGCTTGTTCCTGCGGTGGGAAATATTCTCTATCGGCATCCGGGCTAAGAGTCGCCTTGGATTGTTCCGATTGGGGAACGTTGTGCTCAGGCTTCATCGCTGTCACTCCGTAGATCATTTGCCGAGGAGGGGTCCGCAGCCTCGTTGGCATTCGGCGGCTGCATATCTGATGGCTGGTTGTTGGGAGGCTGATTGTTTGGAGGAGAATTCTGCGGAATATAGTCCTCATCACAGCCCGGAACGCTGAAGTCATAGGCCCAGCGGTAGACAACGGGGACAGCAGAGCCCCAGTTACCATGTTTGGGTGGCGTGTCCGGTGTCTGCCACTCCAGCGATGTGGCCTGCCATGGATTTCCCGTAGCCTGCTTTCCTTTCAAATAGCTCCAGAACAGATTAAAGATGAACACCAGCTGCGCCGCCCCGACAATCAAGGCAGCAATGGTAATAAAGGCATTGAGGCTTTGGGCCGATTCCGGAATAAAGCTGTAGTCATCATAAGCGTAATACCGCCGTGGCATGCCGAGGATACCCAGATAATGCATCGGGAAGTAAATTGCGTAAGTGCCGAGAAAAGTGATCCAAAAGTGCAGGTGGCCGAGTGGCTCGTTGAGCATTTTACCAGTGACTTTGGGATACCAGTGATATATCCCGCCAAAGATAACTAAAATTGGTGATACCCCCATGACCATATGGAAGTGGGCAATTACAAAGTAGGTATCAGATAAGGGAATATCGACCACCACATTGCCGAGGAACAAGCCCGTCAGACCGCCAATGACAAAACTACTCATAAAAGCGAGAGCGAAAAGCATAGGTAGGTTAAGGTGAATATCGCCACGCCATAGGGTGAAAAGCCAGTTGTAGACCTTGATCGCGGTAGGGACGGCGATCACTAAAGTGGTCGTGGCAAAGAAGAAACCGAAATACGGGTTCATGCCACTGACGTACATATGGTGGGCCCAAACGATAAAGCTCAGGGCGGCAATCCCCAATATTGCCCACACCATCATTTTGTAGCCAAAGATGTTTTTGCGAGCATGAATACTAATCAGATCAGAGACTATTCCGAAGGCTGGCAAGGCGACGATATAGACTTCAGGGTGACCGAAGAACCAGAAAAGGTGCTGGAACAAGATCGGGCTGCCGCCACCGTAATCAGTTTGCTGACCCATCGAGATAACCGCCGGCATGAAAAAGCTCGAACCGAGCAGTTTATCGAACAGCATCATGATGGCGCTTACCAATAGGGCGGGGAAGGCCAGCAATGCCATGATAGAGGCGGTAAAAATTCCCCAAACCGTTAGCGGCATGCGCAGTAAGGTCATGCCTTCGGTTCGGGCCTGAAGTACGGTGGTGACATAGTTCAGGCCGCCCATTGTTGCCGCGACGATAAAAACGGCCAGCGATACCAGCATCAATACGATTCCCCAGTCGGTGCCGGGAGTACCGGGCATGATGGCCTGGGGCGGGTAGAGCGTCCATCCGGCTCCTGTCGGCCCGCCGGTAACGAAAAAACTGGCTATGAGGATCAGTGAGGCTAACAGATAAAACCAGTAGCTGAGCATATTAAGGAACGGGAACACCATGTCGCGCGCACCGACCATTAACGGGATCAGATAGTTACCAAAGCCACCGAGGAATAGAGCCGTCAACAGATATACCACCATGATCATGCCGTGAAGGGTCATAGCCTGGTAGTAAGTATTCACATCAATAAACTCAAACTGGCCAGGAAAGCCGAGCTGAAGGCGCATCAGCCAGGACAGTACCAGTGCTATCAACCCCATGAAAATGGCAGTGAGCGAGTACTGGATCGCGATTACCTTATGATCCTGGCTCCAGACATACTTGGTCCAGAATGACTGGGGATGGTCATCCGAATTGCTGGAGTGTGAGGTGCTGTAATTGGACATGGTCCCTTCTCCCCTTGCTCTGTGAGCGTTGCTATAGGCTTTTCTAAGGTGCAGATACAGCTTTGATATAGGCGATTAGCGCCTCGACTTCCTGATCGCTAAACTGATAGACCGGCATGATGGCGGGATAGCCCTTGACGACTTCGGCACCCGCATTAAGAATTGCAGTACGGAGATAGGCATCGTCTACCACCACTTCGGCATCGTCCGACATTCGCTCGGTCTTGCCGTACAGGCCAAGCCAAGTGGGGCCAACCCCGGGTTTTCCGTCCAGGCTGTGACAGGCTATACAGCCGTTAACTTCAGAGAGAGTCTTCCCCAGTTCGACAAGGTTGGTGATGCTGCTGGTGGCCTGTGGCTGCTGGCTGTCGGCAAATGTCGGCTGAGATGCCAGCCAAACCCCGAAGGTAGCGTCATCCTCGACGACAACCCGCCCGCGCATATTGAAATGGCCGATTCCGCACAGTTCGGCACAAAGAATATCGAAGGTGCCGCGCTGGGTTGGGGTAAACCAGAAATAGGTGATGGTGCCGGGCACCAAGTCCATCTTGGCGCGAAACTGCGGGACGTTGAAATCATGCAGGACATCTTTCGATCTAAGCAATACCTTGAATGATGTGAACAGCGGCAGGTGGAGTTCGGGGCTGAGGACGATTCTGTCATCGGCCGAGGCGGGATCGTCAGGATCAAGCCCAAGTGGGTTGGTCGGAGTTACAAATTGTATACCGCTTTGACCCAGCTGATTATCTTTGCCGGGAAAACGAAAACTCCACTTCCATTGCTCGCCAACCACCTCAATCAATTGTGCTTCATCGGGTACATTGACGAACTTGCCATAGACAACCAGCCCCGGTGCCAGCAGGGCGACAATACCAATGGCAGTTAGGCCGATCAGCCAAGCCTCGAGTTTCTTATTATCTGGCTGATAGGTCGATTTGCGTCCTGGCTTATGGCGGTAGCGGATCACTATCCAGGCGATCAGCAGATTGATAACAACAAAGAAAGCACCAGTAATGATGAGCGTCAGTGTGAAAGCATCATCAATCTCCCCCCAGTTTGAGGCTGCAGGTGTCAGCCACCATGGGCTGTAGTAATGAAATGCAATGGATGCGATTACAATAAATATCAAGGCAATGGCAATAGCCATACAGATAACACCTTAAGTCTCTACTGGTATTGTCCTTGATAAATGCAGTAGGAAAGTAATTCCCAGAAGGCTTCCCGAAATCTTATCGCTATCAGAGTAGGCGCTTTCAGATCAAAATAGCTAAACGATTATAGTAAATTAGCTTAGTGGAGGAATGTGGTGTCCGCGAGTAGCTAATTGGCTTTCTGCCCCGTTATGACAAAATTGAGAATAAAGAAAGCTATCTCATTATCAAAATTGTGCAGATATGGGCAATAAATGGCTTTGTATAGTGGGCAATTACGTGAGCTAGCAACTGTTTCTATCGTCGGCTTTGGCGGGGCACTTTTCTGCTTGCTATAGTAAAATTTCATAACCAATGTTAAATCAAGTGGATAGCAATAACCTCTGCCGATACAAAAAACAGTACAGCAGAATTAATGTGGCACACCAACTTAGTCAGCAAGTTAACTAGCCTGATTCCACCTTGTTAATGTTTTATGTACTAAAGGAAGGTATGACATTGCGCATAAGGCCCACTGACGGTGCTATCGGCTCCCCACCTCAACAGCGCTCTCGCTTCATATATCAATTTATTTCATGTTTCTGCTGGCTAACTGCCGTCATATTATTTCCTGCTAAGGCCCTATCTGGCGAAGTTGACCCTTATGTGGGGATTTATAAAGCTGACATAGGCCTAATTCCTTACACAGTGATCAAGAAGCATGGGCATCGTTACTTTGCTCATGTGTCTCCGAGCTCTGTCGAACTGGTGATAGAAGAGAACGGTAAGTTCAAAGCGAAAAATCCGAATATTGATATCCACGGTCAGTTCAATAAAAAAGTGGGTGATCAGTACCACTTGAAAACAGTTAGTCTCTATGGAGTACGCCAAGCGTATCGCCGAGAGGAGTTAAACCAGAAGGATTACATTTCAGCTTTATATAGTGACTCGCATGCTTTTAGCGAGTTCAGTCACTCGGTCAATGAGCAATGCGCAGCCCCATATCCTGATGTCTCGGCCGCCAGTGAGCAGTTGCTTGAGAGTTCGCCAAGAATGGAGTCCTTAGTGAGAAAAATTGAAGGCAACCGTTTGGATTACGGCATGATAAATAGCTTGCTCGTTTTGAAAAATGGCGAGTTATTATTTGAACGATACTTTAATGGCTGGGATGCGAATGAACCCCATATGGTTTTGTCGGTGAGCAAGAGCCTGACTTCACTGCTGGTAGGGATGGCGGTTAAACAGGGTGATATTGAAGACATTAACCAATCGGCTTCTAGTTACCTTCCTGAATATAAAGAATACCTTGAAGGCGAAAGAGAGAAAATTACCCTCAGGCATCTATTAACAATGACACCGGGTCTCTACTGGGATCAATGGTCGAGATTATATGAAGATGCCCGAAACTTACGAAGCAAAGAGTTTGACAGTGATGATTCTATTGCTTATGTGTTGTCGCAGCCTTTGAGCCAGAGCCCGAGAGACAGTTTTACATACAGTGGTAAAGCGGTCAGTGTGATGGGAGAAATACTCCGTGTTGCCAGCAAGCAGTCGTCAGTGAGCAAGTATGCCCAAAAAGGCCCTTTGTCGGCACTGTGCTTTAAAAATGCATTCTGGATTAAACAAAAAGATCAGCGTTCCAATGTTGCCGGAGGCGCAGTGTTGAGGCCGCGGGATATGTTGAAGCTAGGGCAGTTAGTGTTGAATGAGGGCAAGTGGCAGGGTAAGCAGCTTTTTGACAGCGAATGGATCAAGGAATCGACAAAACCTGTATTGCCAACCCATACACAGGGCAATAAATATAGTTACTTCTGGTGGAATACTGCCTATTACCATCAAGGCAAGAAATACCCATCCATCAAGGCTGTGGGCTATGGCGGGCAGGAGATCGCCATCATCAAAGATCTTGATTTAGTGGTCGTCAAAACAGCAAACAATTTCTTTTCAGGCTCGCTAATTGACAAGATTGTGGCAGATAGTATCTTGCCAACATTAGTGAATTGAGGTCATTTGGGTATAGCATTAATTTTTCCGATAGAAATTAAATAACTGGCGGCAAATCACGAACAGCTTGATGCAAAAATGAGAACGTTCGCTATGGTTAGAAAATATTCTCATAAAATCTGATTGTTAGGAGTGCTATGTGGCTGGAGCAAGTTTATTAGCCTTGTTAGACGATATTGCGACCGTACTCGATGATGTTGCGGTTATGAGTAAAGTGGCTGCTCGAAAGACGGCAGGTGTGCTGGGTGATGATTTGGCGTTAAATGCCCAGCAGGTTTCAGGCGTGAGGGCCGAACGGGAAATACCGGTTGTCTGGGCCGTTGCTAAAGGGTCATTCCGTAATAAGTTAATTCTGGTTCCTGCTGCTCTGCTTATTAGCGCGATTGCCCCGTGGCTGATCACGCCCATGTTGCTAGTCGGTGGCCTGTTCCTTTGCTACGAAGGGTTTGAAAAAGTGGTCGAGAAATTGTTCCATTCCCCCTGCTTGGAAGAATCTGAACTGCTGGAAGACATGGACAAGGCTGACGATCTCGTTGAGTTTGAAAAACAAAAGATCAAAGGAGCTATCCGAACTGATTTTGTTCTGTCGGCGGAAATTATCGTGATAGCGCTGGGAACAGTGCAAGAGGTTCCCATGGTGACTCAGGTACTAGTGATAAGCCTGATTGCTATATTGATGACAATTGGTGTTTATGGTTTGGTTGCGGGCATAGTCAAACTTGATGATCTAGGGTTGTATCTGGTCAAAAATAGCTATGTCGCCTCATTTAAACATGCTATCGGTAACGGCTTGATCAATGCTGCGCCGTATTTGATGAAGTTCCTGGCTGTGGTCGGCACCATTGCGATGTTCTTGGTTGGGGGCGGCATTGTTGTCCATAGTATTCCAAATTCCCATGTCTTGGTTCACCATCTTACAGAGCGGGTTGATATGATCCCAGGCGGCGTCCTGATGTTACCTGCGCTTATTAATGCGGCTATAGGGTTGCTTTCAGGGGCGGTGGTACTTGCCGGCCTGTCAGTCTTTGGCCGGGTTAAGGCGATGGCAAAACAAGCTTAATTCAACCGGTTATACCAAATTATGTAATTGGATCATTTGGTATTACCATAGCCCTGTATATTCAGCCTGATCTGATAGAGAAATAGAATGAAAAACGTTTTGCTTGCGACGGCCGTTGTTTCCTTTATGGGAGCGTCGAGCTTTAGTGTATCAGCCGAAATAGCGCCAGTGACCTTCCAGGATATCTCGGAAGTGATGGTTGAGTTTGATTCTGCCAAAGAGTTCCGTAAGAAAGCGCTGACCTACGGTCGTTTGCCACACCGTAGTGAACTTGGCCGGACGTTTCCGACTTATGTTGCCGATGAAAATGGCAAACCTAAATTAGAAACTGAGAATGAAGTATCCAATACTGTGGTGATTGCCCGCAACCCCGAGCCGGTCAGTGGCGCAGTGTTTAATGAATGGCTGGTCCCCAAGGACAAGTGGGAAGCGACTTATGGTGAAATACCGGAGTATAGTCAGTTTGCACCGTTCAAACGGCTTAAAACCATAAAGGCTATTCCCATAACCGATAACGTATTAACCTTGTTGGGTAGCGAGGATGGTGAAACCGCAGTGATTGCGGTCGAATGGAATGAACAGGGTATGACAGTGTACAAAGATGGTTATCTTGCTGATGGCGGTTATGGCATTGCCCCAGAAGAGATGGCTAAAACGTACGAGGAAGTTGAGTAGAGCTCATCAAGGTGTTTAATGATAGGTGGGCGAAAGTTTGATTTAGTTAAAAACTTTCAGATCATGCTTCGTTCACAACTATTATTCAGGTTACTTATGCTTTTCTGCTTTAGAATGTAATCTGTTAGTCATAAATTAAAAAAGACTAACCAGTAGTTATGAATAATAGAAGAGTTAATATCTTTGTGGTTACAACAGTAGTTTCAATGATTCCCGGTTGTAATCACTTTATCTCTGAATCTAATCAGAGTGATTATACAATCTGGACTAACAGTTTAGATGAGATTACAAACAGGTTTAATGTTCAAACTGAGGTTGTTAACTCAGAGCAAATCATAGATGATAAAATGATACCTGTTGGCTCTATAGGTGGTGGTTATCATGTTTTTAGAGATTATGAAAACACTTATAAAGGTAAGCCAAGTTATCTTTTTGTAATGAAAGATGACATGAAAAACCGTGTAGAGTTTTCTGCATTATTTACAATTGACAAAGATATAAGTCATCTATCATCGAGTCAGCAAAGTGATAATGTAAAAGCCAAGTCTCTTTATCACTATGGAAAAGGGAAAGTTAGCAAAAGTCGAAAAACTTGGATTTATTCATATGGGATTTGGTTACCTTCATCGCTTAATGAAGAGAGTAAAGGAATTATATCTCAGTGGCATGGAATACCCGATAGAACAACTATTCTAACCCCTGCGGGGAAAATTATTGAATATTCATTAGGTGACTTTAACTCTGAAGTATTGAGTGAAATGTATTTCAAATCAGGTTATGGTTATAATATTGATAATAAGAGGGAAAATGGTTTTATTGTTGATCAGGGGGGCTATCCACCAGTGGCTTTGAAAGTTGGGAATGGGTATCTGTTCTTATCGGTAAGATCAGATACAAATCGAGTTACCAACAAGAAAGATCGCGTCAATTTGCGTCCTCCGCTTACAGGACCAAAGGCAAGCAATCTTGGAACTAAAACTATTTCAATACCTTATATTAAGCTTTTATCAGAACTTCCCAAAGATCAATGGATTGATATGAGGTGGGAGGTCACATGGTCTGATATGGAGAACCAGAGAGATGACAATATTCTAGAGAATGATGTTCCAAATAGTGGCTCTATTAAATTATGGATGGATAATACCAAAGTGCTTGATTGGAATGGTAGCCTAGGCAGTAACGACAAATATGGAACCTATTTCAAGTATGGCATTTATAAGCCTGGAAAGTCTGGTATCGAGATAAGACTTGCTGGTTTTAATCAAGAAGAAAAGTTGAATTAGCCTCTTTTTGGCTTTTAATAGATTTAAATTGAAAACTCTGCATAGCAGAGTTTTCAATTTGACACCTAATTAGCTGAATGAAATATCAGCGTTGTTGCGTTACCAGTTTGTACCAACTTCAGCTTTAGTTAGTGGGAGTAAAATATTTCCACTTGAATCAGTTGGGAAGTCAAATCCAGGTGTTGAAATGTTTTGCAAACGAGTTTTAACTGATTTGTATTCATTCCAAGTGGATTTTAGGGCTTCCATATCAGAGAAGTAGTTGGATGGCTCTTCATAATCAGAAATAGCACTTGACTTAGGGATTTTTATTCCATTTCTAAGCTTCAAAGTCATGGCAACATTGTCAAACCCAACAGTATTATTATTGTTTGTTATGTTTGCTATGTAGTTATTAAAAAATACATTATCTGGATTAGTTTGAATTTCACCTAAAGAGTTGTCAGCCTTAAAGATAACATTGTTTAAGAGATATAACTTACCTGGAAGTGTTGTTCTATCTTTGATATCGTTTAGGTTGTACTGGCTTCCAATAAAAATTGAGCTATATTTTGACTTAACAATTGTGTTATTTAATAAAAATACATTTTGAGTCTTAGGATAATGATAAGGGTTTAAACCTTGAGCTGCCCTTGCCTGATCGGGAGTAGTGGTTGATGCTCCGAACGAGACAGTACCGTAATCTTGGTCAGATGCAGTTGGTGTCATGTTGAAAAAGTAGTTATTAAAAATAATATGGTCTTCACCACGTACAAAAACGCCAGTTTCCTTTGTTTGTCCACTACCGATAAAGTAGTTGTCAATAACAACATTACGTTTACCTTGTCGTAGGCTTAAATGACCTCTTGAATTTAGGAATGTATTATTTCTGAAAATGTTTTCACTACTTTTAATTGATACAATTTCAGATTCACCATCCTCATTTTCAAATAGATTATACTCAAAAATAACACGAGCGTTATAATCGTGCATACTACCGTGCCCAACTCGAGATGCTGAACCTCCATTGCTGCCAAGTAACGGACGAGTAAAGTAGTTATAGTCAACTTTGTGATAAGATGGTTCAGTTGATGCTATATCAATATTTATATAACTACCTTCACTTTGTTTACCTGAAAAGCTATTATGATCTACTCTATTATATTTACCTTGCAGCTTTATCCAAGCACCTTTCTTATCATCAAAGTCACTAAATTTGTTATTAGTAATTCGGTTTTTTTTCCCTGCTACTGTAATTAGATCACCTTCTACAGATCGACTACCATTTTCAAAGTTAATTCCAGAAAGTTCAAAGTATCGCCCATTAATGTCAATATCTAAATCACCAGTAAAGTTAACGGAGCCTGGGTTTACAGCGGTTACTCTTAATTCCGTTGTGTCGGTACAGCTTTTAGATTCGGTAAACTGGACATCATTATAGTTCCCATCATTTAAAAAAATATTGTCACCACAAGATGAAGTACTAAGAGTATTTTCTAAAGTTGAAGTATCGTCAACAAAATAATCACTAGCATAGGCTGCGTTACTTAGTGAAAGGAGTAAGCCTAGTAGTATTGGATTTCTCTTCATAATTATTACCATTTTGTCGCACAGTTAAACTCATTTGCTCTTCTGTGATTAATGTATGTATGCATAAAGTGGCATTATCTGTAGTTAGAAAGCTGCCTATCATGCTTAGTTTTGTTTGCTTTCGCATTGATTAAGATATCACGGAGTATAGACATTTTGAAGGCTTTCGAAAGCACCGTGATAAACGTAGATCACAAAGCGAAAGATTTAGCCAAAAGCTATATTCAAAAAGTTGGGTATTAATGAAGAGAACATTTGAGGAAAAGAAAGAGCCTTAAAAGATTTGCTATAAGGCTCTTAATGATATTGAGTAAGTTGTTACCAGTTTACGCCAACATCTTCTTTGGTTAAAGGAGCAAGGGTCTTGCCTTGGGCATCTTTAATTTCTGAGAAACCTGCATTGGTGACATTTTCTAATCTTTGTTTTAGAGGGGGATATTCATTCCAATCGCTTTCAAAAAGATTCATCTTCTTTATATAGTCAGTTAAAGATGCGGATTCAAATGACTCTTTTTTTGTAGGTAATGATAAACGACCCTGTTGAGTAAATGTGATATCTTTCTTTTTCAACCCTTTATAGGATTGTTTAGATGCCATACCAGAAATGTAATTGCTATCTAAAATGTTGTTATTATTTTCTTTAATAATATTGATAGCAGATTTTGCATTAGACAAAATATTATTAATGATATAAATGTTTTCTGGGAGGGTACTTCTATTCTTCTTATCCTTAAGTGAATACTGGCTACCAATTACAATAGAACTGGATTTTGATTGCACAGTAGTGTTATTAACAAGAAAAACATTTTTTGTTTTAGGGAAGTGATACGGGTTTAAGCCACGATCGGCTCTTTTTTGATCAAATTTTGAGCTTGAAGCACCAAATGAAATGGTACCAAAATCCTTGGTTTTCTTTGATGGCGCCATATTGTAGAAGTAGTTATTAAAAACAAGGTGGTCTTCCCCTCGCACAAACAAGCCATTCTCTTTTGGTGCACCACTGCCAATAAAGTAATTATCAATAACAACATTACGCTTCCCTTGTCTCAAGCTTAAGTGACCTTTAGAGTTTAGGAATGTGTTATTTCTAAAAATATTCTCACTACTTTTTATTGAAACAACTTCAGATTCACCATTTTCGTTATCAAATAAATTAAATTCAAAAACATTTCTTGCGTTGTAGTCATGCATACTACCATGGCCAACTCTTGATGCTGAACCACCATTACCACCGAGTAATGGGCGTGTAAAATAGTTATAAGAAATACTATGATAACTTGGCGTCGATGGATCGATATCTATATTAATATAACTTCCTTGTGTTTTCTTACCTGAAAAACTATTATGATCAATTTTACTATATGTGCCTTCCAGTTTAATCCAAATGCCTTTGCTGTTATCAAAACTGTCAAATTTACTATTTGAAATTCGATTTCCTTTGCCTTTAACTGTAATTAAGTCAGCATCGTAATCACGATTTCCATCAACAAAACTTATACCTGACAGGGTAAAGTAATCACCTGAAATCATAATATTAACGTCACCAGTGAAAGATACCTCACCTGGATTAGTTGCACTTAGCGATAGTGGCCTTTTGCTGCTACAGACTTTGTTTGCTTTAAACTTAACATCTTCATAAATACCATTATTTATATAGATAGTATCACCACATTTAGCGCGCTTAATGCTTCTTAATAGTTCTGAGTTATTATTAGCTTGAAAGTCATTTGCATGAGATAAGCCACTAAAAATAAAAAGCAATGATGCTGATAGTAATTTAACTTTCATTTATACGCCTTTATACATTCTTTGATAAATCATAAGTTCAATCTTACGTATTGATCGCTTTGAAATCAAATGCAAATTAATAAGACTAACTTGTGTTTTTTACATAATTGATTGATTAATATGATATTTTGATCGATGTTGTGATTGGTTTAATGCTGAAAGTGTGATCTTGACACACGCATTGTTGTTTCGTTTGGTTTCGATGTGGGTTCTGGTGTCTTTATGCATGATATGCAAGTCATATCACTAAATTGTGACATGCTTTTAGATTTATAAACTAAGAATAATTTCAATAGTCAAAAGAAGAGATTTAAGGATGAAAAAAATAACACTTTGTATTCTGGTTGTATTTCTTTCATGGATATACGACGGTAGAGATAAATATTTTTCCTTTAAACGGTTTAATTAGTAATAAATCCAATGTGACTTCAAGATCAAGCTGTTACAAACATAAGAAATCATTTTTTGAACAACATTATGTGATTGAATTTGATGTAGTGTTTACTGGGTAGCATTACAGACTGGGTTCAGTAGAATGAGCTTTTTACTACATTGTTGACGGCAAACAGAGGTATCGGTGGAGATACAACAGATGGAGTATTAGAAAGAAATAGATAGTGTTATCAAGACAAAAGCAAAGAAAGCATAGAGATATTAACATTAAGGTGAGAGAGCTAAATCTTATTTTGAGGTCTTTGTCAAAGCAGCTAGGGGTTAAGTATTTTGATATAAACTTAGGCCTTACTAATGAAGGTGCTCTGTCGAAAAAATATACGATAGATGGTATTCACCTGAATGGGGCAGGTTATACAAAGAGGAAAAACAGGATTGAAAGATATGTGAATACCTCACAGATATGATTGATTACATTCAGAATATTAACATTTCGGATGTTTTTAATTGAGATAGTTGTGTTTGTTGCTGTCGGTGAGTGGTTATAATCTTTAGCTTCTATGATATGATAAAACTAGTATGGAGTTTAGTTGATGTGGATATGAGCGAGAGCATGAAAAAAAACATTGAATCTCTATTTCAGTTTCCGAGCCCTTTTCTAAATGCTCCAGACAGCTTAATTAGCCTGATTATAAGTCAGGGTGAGTATAAGTCAGTTATGAATGGAAAAAGAATCTATAGTTCTGGAGAAATATCTGAAGGGTTTTATGGTGTTCTTGAAGGAAAGATTAGGTTAAGCAAAATTACTCTAAAAGGAGATACCCACATTATCAGAGATTTTCATGCTGGTGAATGGCTTGGTTTTATAAGTTATTTTGCATCAATGAATAGCCCTCATTGCGCAACTGCTATCGAATTAAGTAAGGTTATATATTTACCTAAATCGGTGATTGATCAAATCTATGAACTTTTCCCGCATTGTTATCAAAGTACTCTGAAGCTTGTATCTTCAGCCTTTGTGCGATTAGCAGATCATCATATTCATGCTGTCCATTCACCTTTAATTGTCAGAGTTTCTAAAGTTCTTTTGATGATTAATACTTTAACTGAAACAAGTGAACTAAAATTATCTCAGGCTGATATAGCTGCTTTTGTAGGTGCGACTAGAGAAGCTATCAGTATTCAGTTGAAGCTTTTGGAAAGTCAAGGAGTGATTAAGATTGGATATCGAAAGTTAAATCTTATAGACAATGAAAAACTATTCGCATTAGCTAATGGCGAATATTATCTCTAATATATTAAATTTAAAACAGCCAGTTTTAATAGCTCAGAATAATTTACTAAACTAGTATATTATTGAAATAACTTGTTATTACCTTCATTCTTTAAATTTCTTTTTCATTATCTCAATCCAGTTGATTATTATAGCTACTTGTAACTCGTTTTAACGTCACGTGGCATTACGACTATTTCGCTTTTATAAAACAATTAAATTCACGTTGAGTTTTTTTAATTGTATGGAAATGTTTGAAGTTATTTTGATTCTAACTCGGAATGGGTTTTTAACTGTAATCTGATTTGCTTTCTGGTTTTAATATTTTTGCTAAGATGTATTTTTAAACAATCAATTTGGAAATGCCTGCTATTTATTGTTTTGTAAGTTTTCCCATATAGTGACTAGTCTACTAGAATATTAACTATTCTCGTTGAAAAACCCTCATCAATAGACGATAATGCCGCTCGGATAAGCACTAACGTTTATATCTGAATGGGTAGCGGCTAGGTACATGTAACACCGAACGTGGAAACGTTCGGTGTTTTCTTTTTTGGGGCAAAATGAAATGTTTTACATCCTCGCGCATCCGCTGCAACTTCTTAGGTAAGTTACCATCAGGCAACACAGCCAGTACCCTTAACTGAGTATCGATCAAGCTGATTGCGGCCGTGAAGCTTATCCTTGTCGGCTCAACTTTCGCATCTTGTGCAATTGAAACCATTTCCAAACGTATTAAATTGTAAGCCAATAAAGCTCCCCACAGTTCTTGTTTAACGCCTTCTGGGAACCGACTCCGTAAAGTCACATGGCTTTGAAGTTGTGTCTGCTTTAGCTCGCCAAACCCCTCCTCAATCTCCCAGCGTTGCCAGTAAACCGAGAGCAGTTGCTCCATTGGGTATTTGTCCTTATCTAGCAACGAGGTGATAAAGCCTTTTATTTCTCCCTTCGGGTGTTGGTAGGTCACCAGGCGAGCACGCCATGTGTTCGGTAAAGTGGGGTCTTTGGCTCTAGCCTGAGGAGACGTGGGCATCTCAATCAATAGGTCATTGTCACTGTAATGCTCGATAACTTCGTATCGAAGCCCTGACTTTACCGGGGTTAACCAATGTGAATTGCAACCAAGTTGTTGCCAGCTAAGTAGCAACTCTGCAGAAAAATAACAGCGGTCAAATAACGTCAGAGAGTCATCTGGAATATCCATCAACAGCCGCTGGGCCAAACTGATTTCACCTACATCACAACCATCAAAGGCTGCCCCCAGAAGCATTCTTGTCGTGGTAGACATCAGTCCTACCATGCGTAATTGAGGATATGGTTTTATCGTTTTTGAAATAAATCCAAACGTATCTGCGTTTTGGGGTGAGTCTTGACACCGAAAAACAGTACCGTCAACAGCCAGGATATGCAGGCCAAGAGAGTCTTGGCGGGATAATGCCTGTTCCATCCAGGCTACGCTTGATGTCTTGAACAAATAAGACATCGGAGCCTCACCGAGACGCTTTCGGCAGTCGGTTAGAACACTAGGAGCAACATGAGACCAAGTATTGGTTCCCGTTGACTGCAATGCAAGATCCATTGAGCCGCAGACTTCTTTGATCGATTGATTGCGCATCAACCCCATGAGGATTACAAGCCAAACAGCTTGCTGAGCCGGCAACCTGCGCCGCCGGATACTGGCTTTGTCTGTCGCAAAAAGAGACTGCTCTATCCAATCAGCTTCAAATGAACTAATAACCGAATCAAATGAGCCACTTTCCTCTACAGACTCAAAGGCCAACTCAAGCTCTTGCGCAAACATAAAAAATCCCTAACCAACAATGTGATTAGGGATTATCTATCAGCCACAGGATCGTTCAAGCTCTCCTAAATGATCGGCATTACATCAATAGACGAGGGTTTTTATTATAATAGAATTTTCTCGTTAGCTATGTGAGCTCGCTGCTTTTGACTTCGCTTTCGCTTCTAGATAAGCATCAATGGCACATGCACCTTCATGGTTTGTATAGCCTGGTTTATGATCTCGCCATTCATCGTCAACATCGACAGCTAGCGCCTTGAAGGGATCAACCCATTGTTGGGTATAGGCTGTAAATGCCTCTCGGTAACTGTCGAGTAGAGCTTTTGATGTTGGATCAGAGGCAAGGTTCCGAGTTTCTCCCGGGTCATTGACCATATCAAACAGCTCCTCACCGCCTTCTTGATATACAGTATATTTATGTGTCTTGGTTCTATACATTCGAGCTGGCTCAATGGTCATTTCACGGCTGGTATACCATTGACTAACAACACTCTCCCTCCAGTCTGGTGGTGTTTCTCCTGATAGCAAGGGCAGTACGCTTCGACCATATAGGCCATCAGGCACTTCTATATTTGCGTAGTCACATAATGTTGGGACCAGATCACAAAGGGTGACTAGTTCATCATTTTGTTTACCTGCTGGTATCCCCGGCCCGGCAAGCACAAACGGAACGTTTGTTGTCTCTTCATAGAAGTAATTAAATTTCGTAACAAGGCGGTGACTACCCATACCATCACCATGATCACTAAAGAAAACGACTAACGTATCATCAGCTGCATCAGATTGTTGTAGCGCATTGAGTACCTTGCTTATCGAATCATCACCCATTTTGGTGTAATGGTAATAAGCCGCTAGATATTGGCGGTAATTAAGTTCATTCCAGTGTGCCGCTTCATGCATTCGATGGTGGGTACAACACATGTGCTGTATGGCTGGCGGACGGTTTGTTATTTTATCCTTGTTTTCGAAATTATGTCGAAGTGGAGGTAATGGACCGATACCTGGGATATCGTTATGGGGACCAGCAAAAGCACCAACCCAACCACATATATTGTGTGGGTTATTAAAGTCTACAGCCATAATAAAAGGCTTATCATGCTTTTTAGCTAGGAAGTCAACACTTTTTTGCTCGGCGTATACATCTTCCCGTGAGTCGTAGTTAACAGGGAAGGCAGTTGGAGCTTCCAGATCAATTTCTACTTGTTCGCTACAATCAAAGCCTTTAAGCGAACCGAAGTCATGGCGCTTACCAAAATGTACCGCTTCATAACCAGCTTCACTAAACAACTCACCAAGAGTGGTCATTGTTTCAGGAATATCTGGGCTGTTATTACCATGGACACCATTTTGATGCGGAAGTCGCCCTGTCCAGAATGAAGCACGAGAAGGACCGCACAAAGGATAAGCACAATAGGCGGAATTAAAACGTGTGCCTTTACGAATTAATTGGTCAATTGAAGGGGTCTGTACATCTTTATTACCATATCCGCCAACAGCATGTCGTGACAGTTGGTCGGCAGTAATGATAAGGATATTCTTTGGCTGTTCGTTCGTATTAGGTTTTGAGTTAGAGAGTGAACTGGAGTTGCTTGCGAGTGCCGTTGCTGCTGTGGTCGTCGCAGCAGCACCAGCTATGCTTTTTATGAAGTTACGTCTTGAGATTGACATGGTGTCCTCTTTGCGTCCTTGTATATGTTGCAGATTAATCTAATGAATACACTTTAAAGTCATCGACGCGTAGGTGGCTTTTCCAGGTTCTGAAACCGAACTTACCGGATTGGAACTGCTCTTTGTCTTTGATCTCATAAAGTTGTTTGTCGTTAGCAAAGACTAAGATCTTATCGTCCAGATTTACGATCTTTATGTTTGTGTGCTTGTTAGCCGTGTTCATGAAGGTTTTTGCACTGACATCGTATTCAGGTAGCAAGGGACGTGTGCCATCACCCGGGTAGCGACGGAAACGTGTTGTGCTGTTATTGTTGGCACCGTAGCCAATATAGTACAACCGCATAGGATCATACTTACGCATGTCACCACCTCGCCAAGCAGACTTTTTGAAAAAGTCATTGCTGCCTGGTTCTTGTGCCATCCAAAAGAAGTTCAAGTCAGTGCCTCGGTCGTTAGCACCACCGTTGACGATGACAGCGCCGTTAAATTCAATTACAGAAGGCGTTTGAATATCTTCCTTGAACCAGATGGTAACCCCGGCACCATCATTAATATCAAGCTCTTGGTTTATCAGAGTAACTTCAGTTTTATCAGTCTTCTCAACTACCCATTGGTCTATACCCTGGCTAAAATCATCGCTATATAACAATGTGCCTTTTTCTGTTATTAGTGCCTGAGGATCAATTGATGTTTGAGCCTGGGCAAAGCCGGTACAGGTCATTACAGCTAAGAGTGTTAGCGTTTTTATCGATTTCATCGTTGTTATACTCTTGATTTATAATAAATAATTTTGTTACTAAAGGTTCTTTATTGAGTGTTCGATTTAGGTTTAGTTTTGACTATTCATTGAAAGATAACGCTCATAGCTTATATTTACCCTCTTCAACTAACGTCACTTATGATGAACTAAAACTAAAGGTCTAACCCATTTGAAACTTCTCATATTTGGTCAAGTCTCTTGCTAATAACGCGATAGCTGAATTTGTCAATCAAAAGGACTTGGCTTTCATTGTCTTTCATATCGTAACCCTGTGAAGGTTTGTTGGCTAGTATTTAGATCACAAAAAGGGAATGAAAGTGGCTTCTAGCTGTCAGATCAAATAGGTCAAAAAAGGAGGGATCGTTGGAAAGGTCTGTATAATTAAGTAATAGGGCAACTGGCACTAATCAGTTGCCCTTGATTCGCTTGGTAGACTAGATGCTGAAGTTATAACCCAAAATTAACTTAATTGTTGTTTTATCAGCTTTGTTTTGAGGGTCTTCTTCACTTAAACTAGCAACAGTGGCATCTGGGCGATAGAAAGCTTGTTTGTAGTTAACATACCAACCTTCGAACATACCTGATTTGGGTTCGTAATTTACTTTGATGACATGCTCGTACTCTTTACCGTTATTAATCTCTCCCGTTAATTTGCTTTTTGCGGGTGAGTCACTCCAGTTATAGATATAACGGATGTCTAAACCAGGAAGGTCAAAATTACGGAAATCGTAAACGGCTGCTACAGACATTGCCTCTTGGCCGTCGCGACGGAAGCTACCGTAACCTCCTCCAACAGGAGCTTTAAAGTAACCTTTTGCGTTACCAAAACCATAACTGAAGCTGCCCAATTTGGTATCACTTTCAAGTGGAGCATTGGTTTTCATATAGCCATATATGAGCTTCATTGCATCGTGTTCAAAGGTTACCATATAACCAATGTTAGATGCATATTGATCAAAGTTAACTTTTTCTTGTTCTCGATCTATATCCCATAGCTCACCCGCTGAGTGGTTATAGTAGTATTGGCCATGCAGGTGGATATTTGTTTGGGCGGCAAGTGGAACTCTTACCCAGGCGTTTGTCATATATCGGCGCAAGTAATCCTTGGCTTCACCATAGGCAACTTGAAATCCTGCATCATCACCAATTTTTCTCTTCACATCAGCAGTGTATAGGTAGTCATAAGTGATGCTGGGCTCAATATCATAGTAGTTGGTCTTACCCTCTAGATCACCCATTTCACTTTCGTTACCACCCATAAAGCCGGTTACAAAGGCTCCTCTGAATGTGTAGTCTTGGTACTTTTGCCTTACCATGACGCCGCGGTAGCTCGATAGCAACGCATCATTTTCATCGGCTGTTGAGATTAAGCCGGCAGTATAGAACCCGTCACCGACCCACATTCCCCCTTTTTTCCAGCTAAATTGAATGTTGGCAACAGGAAGCTTTCCATAGCCACTGGAGTCTTTACATTTGTAAGAGCCTGTCTTTGGTTCTTTTTTTCCTGTCCAATAGCAGTTTTCACTTTGGAGAATTTTTTCGCCGCCATTCCAATAATGTTCATTACCAGGATAGGAAGTATCAAGCTCAAAAACGTAGCCATAACCAAGGTTTAATCCGGCTCTTACTGGAGTTTTTGGAACGCGAATTTTTCCTGTACTGTAAAAAAGACCAGCAGACTGTGCCCACTCATATTGTCGATCCGTTTCAGCAATGCCTTTATCTTTATCCTTAAAATATTTTTCAGTCGTTTTAAAATAGTTTACTAACGAAACTGATATTTTGCTTTTAGAAGTAAAGGCATCATAAGTTTTGCTTAACGCTGAGGTATGGCCAGCAATTGGAAATATAGCAAGGCTAGTAATTAAGGCGGGTAGCAATAATTTATTCTTATTAGCAGGACCGCAAGGCTTTTTGCCAGATAAAGGAAACATCTTACTCTTCTACTCCATGTTTCAATACTAAACGTTAATCCACACTGACAAGCAAACCTGTCAAATGCTGCTTATTCATATTTTTGTAAACAATACCACGGGCTTTCGTTTTCTTTCGTGGTTTATGTCACGAAACTAAAAACAAGACAAAATTAGAAAAACAAAATGAAGATCACTGAAAAAAGAAAGTTTAGGACATATCATGAAAGTCAATGAAAGCCTTGGGTGAGTGTGTGCGATGCTCATTATTCAGTCAGAGGCTAAGCGTATTGATATGTAGAAGAGGGAAAGACAATGGCAGTAAAGAATGCCAAGCTACAAATGAATAAATCAGTTTTAACAGTTGCTATTGCCGCTGTGATTTCTTTGGGAGTTTTGGGAAACACAGCTTCAGCTACGGAGATGAGCGTTGCTGATCGTGCTGTAGCCGGTGGGGCGGATGCTACGGAATCGTATGTTATACGTCGATTACAAGAGCAGGCAGCGGCTGATAATAACAGTGAATTACAATCACTTCTTGCTTCTGTGTCAACTGATGCTGATGCTGCGCAATTGGCTGCGGATTTTACGCCAGATCGTAGTGGGGCGAATATTTATGGTGTTATTCAAGCGCAAGATCAGTTTACCAATGCGATCCGTACAAGAACGACAGATTACCTGTTAGGAAGTTCATCAAGGAACTCGATGTGGGTAAGTTACCTGTCATCAGACTTTGAAATGTCAGTTAACTCCGTAGGGACAAACCGCTACGATGGGCTTGACTCTAGCTCTAAAGGCTTTGCTGTTGGTTTTGAAAAAGTGTTTTCCGAATCAATGGTGCTGGGCGCAGCTGCCAGCCAACAGAAAGTTGATGCAAGCAGCCGATTATATGGTAATGAGACAGATATCGACTCTTATCAGGCGGCAGTTTACGGTACCTATGCACTGTCTGATGTGTATTTAAGTGGCCGTGGCGTGATTGGGTGGAACTCAAATACGAGTAAACGAAATATTGGCGATGTGTCCAGTGTAGATACTAACAGTGATGCCAAAGCTATGTTTAATAGCCAAAATGCGGCAATACAACTTGATGTGATTTATCCATTATATTGGCAAAACTTCACCTTATTGCCAGCAGTATCAGCAGACTATACGTGGATTAAAGTTGAAGATTACAAAGAAAACTATGTGCGAACTTTTAACAAAAAAGATGAGCCAGTTTTGTCTGCTGGTTCAGCTGCAACTTTGGCTTACGAGGCACAGAGTTATCGTGAGATGAATCTTGGTCTTGGGCTAGAGGTTGCTCATAGTTTCTCCTTTGAATATGGCTCAATTCAAACTCGTTTAGGCGCTAGTGCCAGTTTTGAAATGTTAGATGATGACCTTACTAAAACCGCTCAGTTGGCTAGCAGCAGTGACAGCTTTACGGTTGGTGTGAATCAACGTGAAGACACTCGCTATCAGGCGCATGCCACCGTTGTTTGGGAAACTAATAGCGATCTTGCTTTAAGTATCAGTGCCGAAAGAGATTGGGATGATAATGCTGAAAATATGATTGTCTCTGGTCGCGCTCTATATGCATTTTAATTATGCCGATCGTTGAATGTGGTAATAAATAAATGAACAACAATAAACTTTCGAATTTGGCGCTGCTAATTACGACTGCCGTTATTAGTGGCTGTAGCCAAAGTGAAGTAACTGACCCTATTAGTAAGTTTGATACGTCATCATATCAGCAACCAGGCGGGATGATGTATTTCTTCGAGCAGGGCATGCCGAATACTGTTTCTGCCTCCCCCGACAGTGAACTTTCATTGTCGCAATCTCATTTTAAGGATGGGACGACAAGTTTGGCTTGGACTTTTCAAGCCGGCTCGAATTTAACGTTTTCTCAGCCTGTTGGTTTTAAGCCATTTGTGGCCAATGATACCGATCAGTCACAAAGTACTTTCTCGGCTTGGGTTTATAACCCGCAGGCACAGGATGCACAACTTACATTCGAATTCGGTACGGATGGTCAGGCACAGGTTTCTTTCGATATTAACATGGAGTTTAAGGGATGGCGCCATCTACTTATTCCATTCAAAGATATGAAAGGCAAACCGACTGAGACGATGGACTATATGCAGGTGTCATCACCGCAGAATATGAAATTGGGCACGATTTTCTTTGATCAGGTTATGCTGAGTATTCCAGCTGATCCTCGTTGGCCAACAAGAGACAATGTTGTTCCTTATATTAATAAGGCCTCAGATACTGCTCCAAATCGTCACTGGTTATCGTTATATCGTTATCAGAATCTTCTTGATAAGGCTCAATCTGATGCTAGTGCACAGCCAGTTGATATAAATTCGATTCTTGCTATTAATGCCAAACTTGAAAGTTTGGCATTGGAAGGTAAGAAAAATAAGCCTGATGTAGCACGACTTTATAAGAAGTATGACTCTTACGAATTAGTAGATAAAAACGGGGTAGTAACTGGGAAACCACTAAGTAATAAAAACCGCTTGAAAATATTTCTTGATAAGGGCGTAAACAAGGGGCTTCTTGATCAAGAGGGGTTTGAAACGGTTTTCAGTGGTACTGAAATTCGTAAATACGGTGAGTATATGCTGGAATTGGCTAAAGCCATTCGCAGCAGCGATATCTCTGAGCAAGATAAGCAAATGCTATCAGAGATGTATATTCAGTTAACAAGGTACGCACTTGATCAAGGTTATACCGCTGGAAGTGGACTGGGTACATCACACCATATGGGGTATAGCTTCCGTTCATTGTTCCAGGCGCATTTCCTAAGCCGGGATTTGCTGAAGAGTAAGCAGTTGTTGGATGATATTAGTAATATGATGTCATGGTTTTCTCTAACAGGACGAATCTATCGTCCTGAATCAGAGATGACTAATCTTAATGCTGATATTCTGAATACCCAGCTGCGGGGTATGCTTTACAGTATACTGATGCAGCCGAATGAAAATATTCAGGCACAACATCTACAGCAATTCACTCTCTGGTTATCTCGTTCGATTACAACCTCTAATGGTTTAGGGGGCGGTTTCAAGCCTGATGGTTCTATTTTTCACCATGCCCAGCACTATCCTGCTTATGGTAAAGGGGCACTGAAAGGACTCACTTCTGTCGTTAATGCATTGAGTCGCTCCCAGTATGCGATCTCACCTGACGCCCACAGTATGCTAAAGAATGTTGTCGCAATGACCGCTGTATACAGTAATGACACGTTGACGTTAGTATCGATTAACGGTCGTCACCCTGTTGAAAAGCAAGATATTGATTTATCACCATTCATGCATATGGCTATGGCAGGCTCCCCTGATGGCAAAGAGTCGATTGACGAGGAAATGGCAGGTACTTATCTGAGGTTATCGAAAAAGAAAGATAAATTCAGCCGATATCTTAAGAAACAGGGTCTTACGGCAACCGCAGCTCCGACTGGTCATTGGTCAATGAATTATGCCAACTTGTCGATTCAACGTCGTGAAGGTTGGGTCGCAGCGGTTCGGGGCTTTAGCCGATATCTCGTGGGCA